>PYIJ01176283.1_pt1 | contig 46980 bp, 41 predicted proteins | sample 3578051 | NCBI WGS metagenome assembly PYIJ01 (sample SAMN08408021, study PRJNA431606) | Marine metagenome isolate SA_KN192-05_S13_5m, whole genome shotgun... | biome: marine; feature: oceanic pelagic zone; material: water; isolation source: surface water sample, 0.2-0.8 um fraction ... | reverse complement strand
GGTTATGATAACCTCAATACTCGATTTGAGGGTTTTGGAAATATAGGTAACAATACAGATGAATTACCTGTAGGTTCCTACTATTATATAATTGACAAAGGTGATGGTAGTAGAATTTCTGATGGGTTTTTAGAATTAGTTAGGTAGTTTTGTACACTTTTGCAATGAAAAAAATACTTTTATACCTGCTCTTGATGATATTTTGTTTGGTAACTTTCGCTCAACAAAGGTCCACAACTACTACTTATCCTTACAACGGGCTACTCATCAATCCAGCCTATGCTGGGAGCCTCAACTTATTATCAGTAATTGCTGTACACAGAAAACAATGGATAAATGTGGAGGGGGCTCCTACCTATACAGCATTATCGGCCAATTCCTCTTTTGCCTCAAACAGAATAGGTTTCGGTGTTTTCGCTTCTAAGGCTTCTCAAAGTATTACTGATGATTACAGTTTATACGGAAGCTATGCCTATAAAATAAATACCAAAATCGGAATACTTGCCATGGGCCTACAAGGGGGATTCAATCAAAGAACTACTGATTACGAAAAATTAAACCTATTGTCCACAGATCCATTAATGCAGGGTGCTCCCACGCGGTTTTCGCCTAACTTTGGTACTGGTATTTATCTGGCTAACCCTGTTTATTACATCGGAGCTTCCGTTCCTTACATATTAGAAAACATAATCTTGCAGAATTCTGAACTTACTAACTCTGATAATCTATCCATTGAAAAAAGACATTATTACCTTTCTGGCGGATTCATATACTCCATCAATGATCATCTCAAAATCAGTCCTGGTTTCCTCGTGAAGGCACAGGAGGCTATACCCTTATCTTGGAATGCAAATTTCAACCTGATCGTTGATGAGATTGCTTATATAGGGCTTAATTATCGAAATGTGGGAGATTTTGGAATTCTTGGACAACTCATTCTAAACGAAAATCTTAGGGTAGGCTATGCTTATGACATCAATACTTCTGATGTCAGGATTAACGCCTCAGGTTCACATGAGATATTTGTTAACTACAGAATAAAGCTTAAAAATTACAAGAAAGATCCCCAGTGTCCTGTATATTTTTAACTTTCAAAGTTTTGTAATGTGAAAAAGTAAAGTATTTATAACCGACAGTAATAAGCTAAATAGAAGAGCCCAAAGAAAACCTTCAATAATTAGTCCGCCGACTAGCCCAGCAGCAACCCATATAATAAAGGTATTGATTATTAAAAGGAAAAGACCGAGAGTAAGTACTGTCAAAGGTATTGTCAAAATAATCAACAATGGTTTAATTGTATAATTTAGGATAGATAGTAGCAAAGAGAACAAGGCTGCGGACCAAAATCCCTTTACATAAACGCCCTCAAGTAGATAAGCGGACAACATTACTCCAACAGACGACAATATAATTCTCGACAAAAAATTCATATTTTCTCAAATGAGTCATCTTGGAACCAGCTTGCATATTTTTGATAATTACCCGAAATACGCTCCATCATTTCTTTATTTTCATCCGCTACATTTTTTATATATTTTGCGGGTACTCCTGCATAAATGGTCTGAGATTCAACGACCGTACCGGCCAGCACCACGGCTCCTGCAGCTATCATTGCTCCCGATTTAATGATAGCCCCATCCAAAATAATTGATCCCATACCAATCAAAACATTATCTTCAATGGTACAACCATGAACAACTGCATTGTGTCCAATTGATACATTATGACCGATCACGGTAGCTGCAGTTTCATAAGTCCCATGTATGGTAGCATTATCTTGAATATTTGTATTATCCCCTATTTTTATGGTATTTACATCTCCACGCAACACAGCTCCGTACCATACAGTACATCCATTTCCTAAAATTACTTCCCCCAACAGTGCTGCATTATCTGCGAACCAACATTTTTCTCCATAAATAGGTGAAAATCCTTTTACTTTTTTTAATATCGCCATTCAAATATTAGTTTATTTGCGTTTTAAACTAAGTTATAATAAAATGCGATACTTTTGGTGCCTCAATATTTTTTTGATACTATACTTTTCGTGTCAAAAGAAACCAATCGCTACCATTTCTAAGGTTGAAACTCCGGAATTCATTTTAATAGATAGTATCCAATCTATTTTAACTTGGGTTTTAGGTGATAGAAAACCCATTTGGGACGGAACAATGCCTGTCAAGGGTCAGCTGCAATTGAGGGGAGATACGCTTATCGGACTAAATCTTAGCTTACTAATAAAAAAACTTCAAATTCAAACAAAAATTTCTGCTCAGGAAAAAATTAAACTAAAACAAAGTTGGCTAAATGAAACTGGCTTTGACATCGATAGCCTTCCCAAAGTAAAACTGATCACTCCTCAAAATCCTCAAACCCTGGAGGATGGTAATGATCAACTAAAAAAAAAAAAAATATTTAACCCGTTACCTGGGAAAATCTTAATAAAAAGTGACTCCCTTGATATTAAATTAGAATCAAGTCTCCTAGATATAAATAAACAAGAACTTTCAATTCGATTTAAATTAGACAACAAAAATTGGAGCTATGCGAAGAAGGTAGATAAAAGTTCATCAAAGAAGTTTATTGATGTGAGAATTTTTATAATACTAAATAAAAATATACCTTAAAGATCATGACATTATGACATGATTATAAATTGAATAACTATCTTTGCAAAAAATAAATGATTCTCTTTTAATGACGCATTTGATTACCGATATAGACATTGTTAATGCCACTGAAAAAGAAAATGATTCCGCATGTGAGGTAAAAATCACCAGAAATAGTGGATTTTCGGGTAGACAACTATACATAGAATCATATGGATGTCAAATGAATTTCTCTGATAGTGAGATTGTAAGTTCAATACTGCAAAAAGATGGATTCAATACTACAAATGATATTGAGCAAGCAGATTTAATATTGCTTAATACTTGTTCAATAAGAGAAAAAGCAGAACTCACGATAAGAAAAAGGCTCGCTACATTTAATCAAATTAAAAAAAATAAGCCTGAAATGACCATAGGCATATTAGGTTGCATGGCGGAGCGTTTAAAATCAAAATTGCTAGATGAGGAAAAAATAGTAGACTTAGTAGTAGGACCTGATGCCTACAGAGATTTACCAAATCTTGTAAAAATAGCTGAAGAAGGACAAAAAGGAGTCAATACTTTTCTGTCACGAGAAGAAACCTATGCCGATATATCACCAATAAGGTTAAACTCAAATGGAGTTACTGCTTTTATCTCCATAATGAGAGGTTGTGATAATATGTGTTCCTTCTGTGTAGTCCCCTTTACAAGAGGTAGAGAAAGAAGCAGAGACCCCCATTCAATTGTCTCAGAGGCACAAAATCTATTTGATCAAGGCTACAGAGAAGTCACGCTACTTGGACAAAATGTTGACTCGTATAAATGGTCTGCCCAGGAGAATAACAAGGCTCGGCTTAGCAAGATAACAAATTCTAATATCATTAATTTTGCGAATTTATTAGAACTTGTAGCAAGAGTTAACCCTGATTTAAGGGTAAGATTTTCAACATCTCACCCGAAAGACATTACGAACGAAGTATTAGAAACGATGAAAGCTCATGAAAATATTTGTAAGTACATTCACTTGCCTGCGCAAAGTGGTAACAGCAGAGTTTTAAAGTTAATGAATAGAACTTATTCACGCGACTGGTATATCGATAGAATAGATGCCATTAAAGATATTTTAGGTCAGGAATGCGGTATAAGTTCAGATATGATCACAGGATTTTGTTCAGAAACAGAAGAAGAACACCGAGATACTCTTAGCCTGATGGATTATGTGAAATATGACTTTTCATATATGTTCTATTATTCAGAGCGTCCAGGTACCCTAGCAGCAAAAAAATATGAAGATGATATTCCGTTAAAGGTCAAGAAAAAAAGGCTAAAAGAAATCATTGCAAAGCAAAATCAAAACTCTCTCGAGCGCAACCAGCAAGATATAGGAAAGGTCTTCAAAGTTTTGGTGGAAGGGTATAGCAAAAGATCGCAAGAAGATCTGCAAGGTAGAACTAGTTCTAATAAAGTTGTAATTTTTAAAAATCGAGGATTTAAAAAAGGAACTTATCTAGATGTAAAAATAAATAGTTGTACCTCGGCAACCCTACTGGGTACAATTGTAAATTGAATTAAATGGATTACCGAGAAGAGGCTGAAGTACAAAATATAAAACAGCGATTTGGAATCATAGGTGTTTCACCTAAAATTAATAATGCCATTCGTACTGCTATCCAAGTAGCTCCGACTGACATGAGTGTTCTAATTAGTGGTGAGAGCGGTGTAGGTAAGGAATCATTCTCTAAAATAATTCATAGTCTCTCCCGTAGGAAACATGGTCAGTTTATTGCTGTGAACTGTGGAGCTATCCCAGAGGGAACCATTGACTCAGAGCTTTTTGGACATGAAAAAGGAGCCTTCACAGGAGCCGTTGACAACAGAAAAGGCTACTTCGAAAGTACCAACGGAGGAACTATATTTCTAGATGAAATCGGTGAAATGCCCCTAGGTACACAGGCACGTTTATTGAGAGTACTTGAAAATGGCGAATTTATAAAAGTAGGATCAAGTAAGGTACTCAAGACAGAGGTCCGAGTCATCGCAGCCTCGAATGTTAACTTAGAAGATGCAGTAGCCCAAAATAAATTCAGAGAAGACCTTTATTATCGCCTTAATACTGTACCCATTCAGGTTCCTGCTCTAAGAGAAAGAGGAAAAGACATTTTACTCCTTTTCAGAAAATTTGCCGCCGATTTTTCAGAAAAATATCGAAATAAGGAAGCCTTACTCGATCCAGATGCTCAAGAATTGATTGTCAAGCATCCTTTTCCAGGGAATATTAGACAATTGAAGAATCTGGCAGAACAAATGAGTGTACTAGAGTTAGATCGCCATATCAGTGCAGATAAATTAGCTGGATATCTACCAAAAACAAAACCAAATCTACCAGCATTGATAGGTACAAAACATGATAATTTAGATAATTTATCAGAAAGAGATATTCTTTACAAAATCATGTTTGAAATGAAGCGAGATGTCTCAGAGATGAAAACACTAATTTTAAAAGTATTGCAAGGTAAAACCAATCGCGAAGAACTTCTCGAAAGACATGAAAGCCTTTTTGAAGGTATACCTCAATTTTCATCTGATCAAAATAAAAAATTATTGGAAGAAAATACACCTAAAATCTTAGATACAAAGGAACAAAATATTGAGTCTTATGAAGAGGTAACAGAAGACATTACACCTGAGTTCGAAAGTGAAGACTCATTGTCTTTAGATAAAAAAGAAAGAGAAATGATATTACAAGCCTTGAAAAAAAACAAAAATAAGAGAAAATATGCTGCTCAAGATCTTGGAATATCTGAACGAACTCTTTACCGAAAAATTAAAAACTATGAAATCGATAGTATTTAATAGCTCTAGCTTACTTTTTCTTTTATTGACGAACTGTGGAATTTACTCATTCACAGGCGCGTCCATCTCTCCTGATGTTAAAACAATATCTATACAAACATTTTTCAATAATGCTCAATTGGGACCTGCCAATATGAGTATCCTATTTACCGAGGGACTCAAGGATTATTTTCAGCAAAACACCAGTCTGTCCATAGTAGACAACGAGGGACACCTACAATTTGATGGCTACATAGATAATTATACATTGACACCTGTGGGATCAGGATCTTCAGGTCGCTCAGATCAAATAGACTATGCGCAACTGACACGTATTACTATTGTAGTATATGCCACCTACATCAACGTTATTGATGACACCTTTAACTATGAAAAAAAGTTTAGTTTTTTTAAGGATTTTGATCAAGAGGAAGTTGATTTGAGTAGTGTTGAGGAGGAGTTTGTACAAGAGATTTTTGATCAAATAATTATCGATATGTTCAACGAATCAGTTGCAAATTGGTAATTTTTCGTAACTTTAGGCACTTTTAAATTTTTCTTAAGCTTGCAGAAAACAAAATTTATCGAAAAACTCAAAGATCCTTCCGTTACCAAATTGGACAACGATTTGGACGAGCTAGAATCTTTAGTTAAAGACTATCCTTATTTTCAGTCAGGCAGAGTCCTTCTTGCAAAAGAAAAATATGCCTTTAATGCTCTTAATGTTGAAAAGTACATTGTTGAAGCTGCGATTCACACCACTGACAGACGTTTGCTCAAAAAGTACATTGAGCGAGAGATTCAAACTATTAACGAGGAAAATAACTTTATGGTAGAAGAACCTATCAAAGGTTTTTCGGAAAATAAAATAAGCGATACCGATAAAAAAGCTTTAGATTCAGAAAAAAGCGAAGTTATTTCAGAAGAAGACCAAAGTGATGAAGATAGACTTATAAAAGAAAAAATTGCAAAATACAGATCAGCATTAGGTGACTTTTCAACAGATGCATCAGCAGATTCAATAGAATCTTCAAAGGAAGATACCTCTCCTCCCTTAACTGAGGAGCCCTACTTGAAAAAAGAAGAAAGCGTTATTGACTTAAATACTGCGCCCCCGCAGTTCACAGGTCAGGCTTCTGATTCGGAGGAACCAACCTCTCGCATTGACCGTATAATTTCAGAAGTAAAGCAAGATATGGAAGATTTAAAAGCTTCTAAGTTAAGATTTCAAGCAGTAATGAATAAAATAGATAAGGATGAAAATGAAAAAAAGTCCCCCATTCAAACAGCTAAATCTACAGAAAAAAAAACGAGCCTAGTATCAAAAAAAAAAAAAACAAATAAAAAAAAAGTAAGGGATACAACAACTAAAAAAGTAAGTACTACACCCAAAGAAAAAAAAGCAAAAACCAAAGTAAAAAAGACTAAAAAATCTCAATCAAAGCAACAAGACCAAAAAATTATCATCGATGAATTCATTGACAATAATCCGAAAATAAAACCAATCAAACCATCAGATATAAAAAATCCAACTGAGGATTTATCTGCAAAAAGTACTGAATTCAAACCCGATTCAAGTAGCGAATATTTGGCCAATATTTATATCGAGCAAAATAAAATAAGTAAAGCAATAGCAATATACGAGAGCCTAAGTTTGAAATTCCCTGAAAAAAAATCTTACTTTGCAAATCTTATTAAAAAATTAAAATCAAAATAAATGTACACACTTATCATTGGAGTCATCATTTTCTCATCTTTACTACTTATATTGGTTGTTCTAGCCCAAAATCCAAAAGGAGGGGGTTTGTCAAGCCAATTTGGAGGTACTGGTGTTTCGCAAGTTATGGGTGTGAAGAAAACAGGAGATTTATTAGAAAAACTCACTTGGGGATTTTCAATTACCATACTATCATTAACCTTATTATCTAATTTGTTTATCGAAGAAAATCAAAACTTTATTGAAAGTCCCAATATCGAAAATGTACAAGGTCAAGCACCAATTCCTAATTTACAGGAATCCATTGATCCCAATGCTTTAGCTCCAGAATTAAATGATCTAAATATAAGTTCAGATTCAGTTAATTAATTGAATTTACATTTTACTGACAATATGGTCAATAAAGAATTTTAATTTATCCCTACCTGACAAATCTTCTATTTCAAACTGCAAAAATGTCATGATTTTACGCCGATTAAGTCAATAAAAAAATTGGCATATTATGTGTAGGATAGTATTCATCTTGTAAAATTTCTAGATAATTAAACGTTAAACAAAAATGTCAAAAGTAAATTTCATACCAAACGAGGATAGAATTCTCGTTGAAGCAGCTGCTGCTGAAGAAAAAACGGCTTCAGGTATTATTATACCTGATACTGCAAAAGAAAAACCTCAGGAAGGTACGGTTGTAGCCGTCGGTCAAGGAACGGACGAAAAGCCCGTGACATTGAAAGTTGGAGACCGCGTATTATATGGTAAATATTCTGGAACAGAAGTTACTATTGGCGGGATCGAATATCTAATTATGAAAAATTCTGACGTGTTCGGAACGATCTAATAAAAATCATTTTTTTAAACAAATTCAAAATATAAAATCATGGCAAAAGATATCTTTTTTGACAGTGAAGCTCGAGATAAAATAAAAATAGGTGTTAACAAACTAGCAGATGCCGTAAAGGTAACTTTAGGACCCAAGGGAAGAAATGTAATCCTTGACAAAAAGTTTGGTGCACCCAGTATTACAAAAGATGGTGTCTCGGTGGCAAAGGAAATAGAACTAAGTGATGCGGTGGAAAATATGGGTGCACAATTGGTGAAAGAAGTTGCATCAAAGACTGCTGACAGTGCAGGCGACGGAACCACAACAGCAACTGTACTTGCTCAAGCCATTTACGGACATGGTATCAAAAATGTGGCCGCTGGAGCAAATCCGATGGATTTGAGACGAGGTATAGACAAAGCGGTAACAGCGGTTATTGCTGATCTAAAAAAGCAATCCAAAACGATTGCTACGAGCGATGAAATTACACAGGTTGCTTCTGTTTCAGCTAATAACGATCCTGCGGTGGGTAAGATGATTTCAGAAGCAATGGACAAAGTAGGAAAAGACGGTGTAATTACTGTCGAAGAAGCTAAAGGAACTGAAACGGAAGTAAAGACCGTAGAAGGTATGCAATTTGACAGGGGCTATTTATCCCCTTATTTTGTAACAGACTCTGAAAAGATGGAAGCCTCTCTTGAAACTCCTTACATATTGATTTATGACAAAAAGATTTCAAATATGAAAGAGTTGTTACCTGTGTTGGAGGCAACTGCACAAACAGGAAAGCCACTGATGATTATTGCAGAGGATATAGATGGGGAAGCCCTTGCTACACTAGTTGTCAATAAAATTCGAGGCTCACTAAAAGTTGCAGCTGTAAAGGCTCCTGGCTTTGGTGATAGAAGAAAAGCTATGTTGGAAGATATTGCCATTTTAACCGGTGGTACCCTAATTTCAGAAGAAAGAGGCTACAAACTTGAAAATGTTACAATCGACAGTCTTGGTACAGCTGACAAAATGATAATAGACAAAGATAATACAACTATTATCAATGGTTCGGGAAAAGCCAAAGACATCGAAGCAAGAGTCAATCAGATTAAGCAACAAATTGAAAATACCACATCTGATTATGATAAAGAAAAGCTTCAAGAACGACTTGCGAAATTATCAGGAGGCGTTGCTATTCTTTACATAGGCGCAGCTACTGAGGTGGAAATGAAAGAAAAGAAAGATTTGGTAGATGATGCACTTCATGCTACAAGAGCGGCCGTTCAAGAAGGAATTGTTGCTGGTGGAGGTGTTGCCTTCATTAGAGCAATTAAAGCAATAAATAATCTAAACTTAGACAATGAAGATCAAAATACAGGAGTTGCGATCATCAGGGCTGCGGTCGAAGCTCCCCTGAGAACAATAGTTGCTAACGCTGGTGGTGAATCTTCAGTAGTTGTTAATGCTGTGGGAGCTGGTAAAGGAGATTATGGTTATAATGCCTTTAGTGATGTATATGAAAATATGTTTAAAGCAGGTATTATTGATCCAACTAAGGTCACCAGATTGGCCTTAGAAAATGCAGCATCAATCTCTGGATTATTATTGACAACAGAAGCAATTGTCGCTGACCAACCTGAAGCCGAAGGCGCAGGAGGTGGCGGTGCTATGCCTGGCGGAATGCCTGGCGGAATGCCTGGTGGAATGCCTGGTATGATGTAATTTTATATTCCTGAAAAAAGTCCTTGTTTTTGCAGCAAGGACTTTTTTTTTATAAATCCCTTAACCCCAAAAATTAATCATAAGACAATTTTAAAACACTCAACATACGCTTGAATTCAGCTTGAGGATTCGCATGAATTTCAATTATTTCTCCCTTCCAAAAAAAAATTAATGTTTCTGCATGCAGTAACATTGTCATCAGATTAAACTTTTCTTTGAAGATTTTATTTTGCTTATTGCAACCATAGGGTCGATCCGCGACAATAGGATGCATTATATGAGCCATATGCTTTCTGAGTTGATGCATTCTCCCTGTGTAAGGAAATAATCGCACAAGTGAATACCTACTTGTAACATAACGGGCAGAAGGAAAATTCAACTCTGTTTTGGATACAGCTTTATAATAAGTAATAGCCTCTTGAATTTTTCCAGATTCATTTTTTAGAGGATAATCTATTACACCTTTGTTATTGGTTAAACCTCTTACAATAGCCAAATATGATTTTTGAATCCTTCGAGACTGAAATTCATTTGATATTAAGGTTAATGCCTCTCTCGACTTTCCAAAAAGCAAAATGCCTCCCGTCTTTCTATCTAACCTATGAACAGGATGTACAGGATATCCTAATTGATCTCGCAACATCTGAAGAGCACATTCCTGAATATCTTTAGCCATAGATGTTCTATGAACCAAAAGATCATGGGGCTTATTGATTGCAACAAAGTCTTGATTATCATAAACGATTTGCAACATAGTTGGAGCAAAAATATAAGTAAGAAGAGATTAAACACAATATCATCATTTGAATCTTGATAGTTGTTAAATCATTTAAAAATTCTTTTTTGATAAAATATTCATCATCACAATTAGATATTATTCATAATTAAAGAGTTAAGATTCGTTAATAAACTAACATACTTGAATGTGAACTTGTATTTTTACATTGTGAAATCATTGATCTTTATTTTTAGTCTATTTTTTTTAAGGATTGCATCAAGTCAAGAACTTCAAGGTATAGTATTGAATGAAAATCAATCACCTATGCCTTATGTATATATAGTTAACCTCTCGCAACAAGTAGGTTCATTATCGGCAGATAATGGTATTTTTATAATCAAAGCTGCTCCAAATGATACAATAAGAATGACCTTCATCGGTTATAAGCCACTTGAAATTATTGTAGATGAAAATATCATTCTTAGGCAAATAACGAGTACTATGGCTCCCATGGATATTATTCTGAGCTCTGTTTGGGTTTTTTCTAATACTGATTATCGTATTCCCAAAAGATACAAAGGCATGCCCATGAAAATCCCTGGTATCACTGAGCCAAGCACAGAGCCTACCCCCCATGTATCATTCTCACCCATGATGAATGAAAATTATGCTCCAGGCGTAGTCATTAGTGGTGCGCTTAGCTATTTTACTAAGGAAAATATTGAAAAGCGAAAAGCCATAGAGGCAAAGATACAAACTGAAAAATTCATTACATATGCCAAATTGATAGAGCTTGAAACCGTACGCATTGAACTTAAAAATAAATTTAATTTATCCGATTCAGAATTAGATCAGCTCCTAATCGTCATGAACCTCAATAAACCTCAAATACAAGAATTAAGAGGAAAAAAAAATATTATGTCAGAAGTCACTGCCTTCCTAAGCTCTAGAACGCGAAGCTCGTTAAATTATGAATATTGATTTATGAATAACTGAATAATTCAATATTATTTTAATTTCTGAACTATTACATGTAATGTTTTATTTAGAATTTCTTTGTTTCATTTTTCATATTTAAACCATCTAACTCACAATATAAGTCCGTATTTTAGTAAGCGGTAAATTTATGTACGCACTCTTTTTATGCAATTCCGTCGATATTACACGTAAAACTTAAAAAATTCTAATCAATGTCAATAAAAGCCGAAATAATTTCTATTGGAGATGAGCTCCTTTATGGTCAAACTCTTGATACCAATGCACATTGGATTAGCAAAAAATTAGATGAGAATAACATTAAAGTTTTTCAAAGAACAACCATTGGTGATGATGAGCAGCAAATCTTAAATGCCTTAAAAGTAGCAGAAAAAAGAGTTGATATTGTATTGATTACAGGAGGACTTGGTCCCACCAAAGATGATCTAACTAAACCTCTTTTAGCCAAATATTTCGGGGTGGAAATGGTACATCATGAAGAGGTACTAAAAGATATCAATCTGCTCTTTACTAAGGCAAATAGAAAAGTAACCGCGCTGAATGCCCAACAAGCCGAATTACCAGCTAACTGTGAGAAAGTCACCAATCCTGTAGGTACAGCCCCAGGTATGTGGTTCCACGAAAATAATACCGTTTTTGTAGCTATGCCAGGAGTACCTTATGAAGTGAAAAGTATCATGACTCAAGGAATCCTCCCTAAACTTCAAAAAATGTTTAGTAAAGGAGTACTACATCATCACATCATAAAAACCATAGGAATCACTGAATCAAGTTTATCTGATTTAATTGAAGACTGGGAATTGACTTTACCCCAACATATAAAATTAGCCTACCTGCCAACGAAAGGTCAAGTCAAGCTAAGACTGACTGGATCAGGTGATAACCTTAATAAACTTAAGCAAGAAATTGCAGTACTACAAAAGGCAATTATGCCCAAAATTGCAAAGTATGTTTATGGATTTGGGACAGACCAACTTGAAGGGATAATCGGTCAATTGCTGAACAAAAATAACCTTACCTTAGCCACCGCAGAAAGCTGTACTGGTGGCTATTTAGCGCATATGATTACCAGTGTAGCTGGCAGCTCAAAATATTTCAAGGGTAGTATAATTGCTTATTCAAATGATATCAAATCAGCACACCTAGGTGTAAGCAAGAAAGATCTGAGACAATATGGCGCGGTTAGTGAGAAGGTTGCTATAGCCATGGCAGAGGGTGTAAGAAAAGAATTGAATACCGATATTGGTATCGCGACAACAGGTATCGCCGGACCAAGTGGCGGTACAATAGAAAAACCCGTCGGAACCGTTTGGATTGCCTACTCAGATCAACATAAGACTTTCTCAAAGAAATTTAATTTTTCACGAGATCGCACTTTTATCATCCATTGGTCCGCCTTAGCAGCATTGAATATGATCAGACTAAATGTTGGAGGGAAATAGCAAAATTCTTTATCTTTACATCACTTTTAATAAATTTCTTAAAATATGGCTTCTATTGAAATGACGATGCCCAAAATGGGTGAGAGTGTTATGGAAGGTACTATTTTATCATGGTTAAAGAGCGTTGGTGACTCTATAGACGAAGATGAATCTGTTCTCGAAGTTGCCACCGACAAAGTAGATACAGAAATCCCCGCCACCCATGCTGGTATTCTAAAAGAGATACTCGCAGAGGAGGGAGATGTCATTCAAGTAGGTAAGCCTATAGCAGTTATTGAATTATTGAACGATAAAAAGGAGCCCTACAATGTCCAATCCATTGAAATAGCTTCATTGAAGAGGCAAAAAAATATTGATGTTGATGAGAACATAAATAAAGAAGATCATGAAAACTCTACGAAAAATTCCCTACAGCGTCGATTCTATTCTCCTTTAATACGAAATATCGCAAAACAAGAGCAAATAGATCTTAGCGAACTTGAAAACATAGCTGGATCGGGTAAGGAAGGTCGACTAAACAAGCAAGATGTATTAAATTACTTAAATTCAAGAAAAACACAATTGAATCCAGCAATTAATGGAATACAAGAAAGGCCAGTAAATGAAATAAATCTGAACCTATCAGGTCAAGATGAAATAATAGTTATGGATCGCATGCGAAAAATAATTGCATCACGCATGATTGAATCCAAATCGGTCTCCGCGCATGTAACTTCTTTTGTTGAGGCTGATGTGAGTAACATAGTATCGTGGAGAAATAAATTTAAAGAAAAGTTCAAGACATCCTCAGGCCAATCATTGACTTTTACCCCAATAATTATTGAGGCAGTTGTAAAAGCCATTAAAGATCATCCCATGATCAACATTCAAGTTCAAGGGGATAAAATTATTAAAAAAAGAAATATTAACATAGGCGTAGCCGTGGCACTTCCCTCAGGAAACCTTATAGTTCCTGTCATCAATAATTCAGAGCTGCTTGACCTTAGATCCTTTGTTGTCACAGTGAATGATTTGGCTCATAGAGCAAGAACCAATGCACTCAACCCAGATGAATTAGACGGTGGTACATTTACCGTTTCTAATGTGGGTTCATTTGGAAACGTTATGGGAACACCCATCATTATGCAACCTCAGGTTGCTATTATGGCCGTGGGCGAAATACAAAAAAAACCAGCTGTAATCGAAACTCCCGAAGGTGATTTTGTAGGTATTCGTCATAAAATGTTTTTGTCCCACAGCTATGACCACCGGGTCATTGATGGCTCGTTGGGTGGCCGCTTTGTAAAAAGTGTCGCTAACTATCTTGAAAAATTTGATATCAATAGATCTATTTAATCAGTTTTAATGTACGATCACTGGTTATAATCAAATCAATATTTGTAAAAGTGCACGAGGATAGAAGACTTTTTTGAAGACAGGAAAATGTTTTTTAAACAATACTTAGTCTTCTCTTATATTTATAAAAGTAAAACCCACCTATCTTTGATCTAATGTACAAATTGATTTGGTTTTGCATATTCCTTCTAGTGTCATGCCTCCTTAAAGCGCAAGACACAGTAAACATATATACCAAAGAATTAAGGTTAACTATTGACAATGATGTCTTCACCTCACTTGAGAGAGATCAGTACTATAGCTCTGGTCTTTTCCTTGACTACCGGTGGTTTAGTAAAAAAAGAGTCAATAAAAATAAAATCATCCATTCAATATCCTTTCATCAACGTATTTATACCCCAAGAAGAGTGTCTTGGAATGATCCTGGAGACTTTGACCGGCCCTATGCGGGACTCCTGGGACTGAGTTTCAATAAAGAATTTTATTTCAAGGAAAAAGATTACTTAAAAACAAGTTTTGAACTTGGATTAATCGGACCCAATACGCAGACCGATAAATTTCAAATTACCTGGCACACCATATTGAACATTCCCATCCCTGCTGGTTGGGAATACCAAATCGCTAATAGTCCAGTAATTAATTTCCACACTATGTATGCCCGAAAACTGTTGGGAAATGAAACCTTAGATCTCTATTCCGAATCCCGAGCATCCTTAGGTACCGTTTTCAACCAATTTTCCCAAGAGGTACTCATGAAATTTAGTTTATTGGAAAATTTGGCTGTCTCGACTCTCTTTGGAGGGCATTTAGGTAGCCCGTTGCCATCAAAAAGGAATAAAAAAATCGTAGAAATTTATTTTTTCTATGCTCCTGGATTTATTTATAATGCCTATAATGCTACTATTGAAGGAAACTTTGTTGGACCTCAAAGTCCTCATACTGAAACAGCTAAATCTTGGTTAATTCAAAACAAATTCGGATTTTCCTTGAGTTGGAAAAGATTTGACCTTCTCACTACTTATTATTTTAAAACCAAAGAGACCCTTGATGCAGAGGCTCACCAATATGTAAGCATTACAATGAATAGTCGGTTCTAATGAAAAGAATATATTTTATCATTTCTATTATTTTAATTACCAGTGGATCGATGGCGCAATCTTATAATATAGGACTTAATCCTCCCTCTATTCAATGGAAATTTATAGAAAATGATGCGGCAAAAATCATCTATCCAGAAGGTATATATCGCCAAGCAGCACGTACTGCCAATGTCATTCAAAAACTGAGTGACAGCAGTTACTTCTCCCTGGGTGTGAAAAAAGAACAAATAAGTATAATTCTTCAAAATCAATCCATCACCCCCAATGCGTTTGTAGGCGTGGGCCCATTTCGTTCAGAGTTCTATACCAATCCACCACAAAATAATTTTGGTGGAGCCATCGATTGGAATGACCTATTGGCTATTCACGAATATCGACATGTACAGCAGTTACAAAATGCTCGGATTGGGGTCATTAAGACAGCATATACAGTCTTCGGTGATTATTTTTGGAGTTCGCTAGCACATTTAATTTTGCCTCCTTGGTTTTTTGAAGGAGATGCGGTTTTCACTGAGACCGTCCTAAGCAATGGAGGGCGTGGACGGATGCCCAATTTTGAAGGGCAGTATCGTGCACTTTTAATGACAGGGGCCTCCTTGAATTATGAAAATAACAGCGCTGGATCTTACAAAAAACTAATTCCTAATATTTATAATATGGGTTATCATCTCACTACATCTCTTAATTTAGATTATGGTGACAAGATCATGGGGAACCTTCTACAAGAGTCTATAAAATCAAGTTTTCTTAATTTCTACCCTTTTAGTAAAAGCCTAAAAAAATATACAGGTTTGCGCACTCCTCAATATTATGAGGCTACCTTCTCAAAATTAAAGAAAGAATGGGAGCAAAAAGCAAGTAAAATTGAACTTACAGAGGCTAAAAAAATAAATAATGAAGTAAAAAAGACGTTTACTAGTTACAATCATCCCAATTACCTTAATCCACAAACTATTATTGTAGAGAAGACAAGTTTTAATGAAATTCCAACATTCTACATTATTAAATCGGATGGATCAGAAAAGCGCATAATAAGTCCTGGATTTTACTCCCAATCTAACGCCAATCTAAGTCTCAACAAAGACTATCTCGTTTGGACGGAGAAAGCCTATGATCCCCGATGGGGAAATGTAGAATACAACAATGTAATTAAATTTGATCATACGCAGAGAGAAAAAAAACAACTCACTTTTAAAGCCCGCTATTTCGCCCCAGAAATCAACAAAAATGGAGATAAAATTGTCACAGTACATGCTCCTGCGAGCCAAGATTATGAACTTCATATACTCAATGCTCAAAGTGGTAATATAGTTAAAAAAATTGCAAATAAGGAACAATATCAATATGCCTTTCCTACATGGGTAGATGAAAAAAATATCGCAACAGTGGTAAGAAAGTCAGGAAAAAATGCAATTCAAATCATCCATCTTAGTACAGGAAAAAGTCGCCTCATTACCCCATGGTGGAGTGAAAAAATAGCCCATTTGAAATCTCATCAAGATTACATATACTTTGACGGCATCTTCAATGGTATAGATAATATTTATGCCATTTCAATTGAGAACAAAAGAGTTTATCAAGTAACCTCCACTTTATATGGTGCCGTGCAGCCTGACATTTCCCATGATGGGAAAATGCTCGTCTACAGCGCATATTCCTACATGGGTTATGATATCCATACCACTTCACTAATCAAAAAAAACTGGAAACCTCTGGAAAGCATAGAAAATTCAATAATTGATTTTTTTGAACCCATGTCCACTGGTAATATTCTTGAAAATATTCCAGAACAATCTTATGTAATAAAATCTTATCCCACTACCGATCGATTTCAATTACATAGTCGATTATTGAATTATATACCTCCAAATTTGATATTTAATCTATACGCAGACAACAAGATGAGTAATATATCTGGTATAGGGAGCTATCAATTTAATTTAAATGAAAAGAGTAGCTCGTGGTCTTCCGAATTACAATGGGCAAAATATTATCCCATTTTAGCACTAAAAACAACTCGACAAAATAGAATCAGCTATGTTCCGGTTTATTTCGAAACTGAAGAAAATGATGAAATCACTCCTAATCTCGAAACAAGAAATCAAACCTGGACTGAAAATAACTTAGGCTTCAGTTTGAAATTACCGTTCAATTTAACAGTTGGAAATTTTTATAATTTCGTCGAACTAAACCAAAGTATTCTCCAAAATTGGATAAACTATGATGCAAAAGAGACAGGGGAAAGTGGATCTTTTACAAGTTATGAATTAAATCTTCAAATGCAATTTACCCTAAGGCAAGCTTATCAGCACCTCTATCCAAGATTAGGCTTTTTACTTCAATCAAACTACCAAAAAAGTATTAGTGCTCATTTAAATGCATCACATGCCTTTTTAGTCAACAGCAGGCTCTATCTACCTGGATTGATTAAAAATCATAGCTTCTTTACCGAAATAGGTCATCATTCAGAACCCTTTACCGCACAATATAAGTTTTTAGATAATTTCAGGTACCCAAGAGGTTACGGTAAACTTATTCATGATCAAATTCATCGAATCAGTCTCAACTATGCTTTCCCAATTTGCTATCCTGATTTAGCCCTTGGCCCCTTACTTTTCATTAAAAGAGTAAAAGCAAATATATTTTATGATTACGCGAGAGCTATTTTCAATAATACTGACATTGAAGCATTTACCGCTCTTACCTCGGTTACATTCAATGGAATTGTACCCTACTCAGAGGATATTTACAAATCAATAGGTTTCGAACTAAACATCGATATTCGAACCCTTCGGTTATTTGATCTTGACATGGGTATCAGGTTCTCAAATCCATTGAAAAATGAGGATTACAGTCCTAAAGTTGAAATTATCATAACTTCAATTAATTTTTAATCAATTTTTAATTTATAATTGAAACGAAAAAAATCCAATATAAAACTTATAAATTGATCAACTTCAAATTATTTATTACGCCAAATAAATAATTTTGTGTTTATTAAGAATTTAAAATGAATACTCTTTGGGGCCTTATTTATAAATAAATTCCGCAAAAAAGAAACCAAAAATAGGATTTCACAATACAAAAAACACGACCAACAATATTCAAATCAATATCATCAATTAAAAAGTATTCTTTTCATTTTTCTAAAATTTCTATCAAAGAGATTATAACACTGTATTTTAAAAGTAGTTGATTACCTTAGGGTTTATAGTAAATGGATACTCATTATTAGAATTTTCAATAAAGGACTATCTTGATGAGGTATTGAAAGGGTATATGACCTCTAATCAATGAATAATCAAGTCCTCCGTCATTCGTGCTTGAATCCCTTTCATCCCTCGTAATTCCTTAATTTGCTTTAGGTAGGGAGCCATTACCTTATTGTTCACCGGATTAAATGTCCGTATCCCATCAGTTACCGAACCCAGCAATATCTCAAACATAGATTTCTGTTCAGGATAGTTAACTATTCGGTATACTCCTTCGATGCCACTCATCTTTACTGCTAAACTGACAGCAGCATCAAAATTACCTATTATATCAACCAAGCCATTATCCAGGGCCTGGATCCCAGACCAAACACGACCGCTACCAACCTCGTCAATATATTCGGGAGTAACTCCCCTACCATTTGCTGCTTTGGTTATAAATGTTTGATAACCTTTGTCAACACCTTTTTGAATAACACTACGCTCAAAATCAGTAAGTTGACGGGTGACCGTGTACAAATCCGAATGAGCTCCTGTCTTGACTACATCATGAGTTATTCCAAATTTATTTTCAAGTAATTGCTCAAAATTGAACCACATACCAAAAATACCTATCGACCCAGTGATCGTGTTAGGCTGTGCTATTATAGTATCGCAAGCCATTGCAATGTAATAACCCCCCGAGGCCGCTACGTCAGCCATTGATGCTATAATGGGTTTAATACCTTTAGTCAAGGATACTTCATGCCAAATAAGATCTGAAGCTACCAAGCTTCCTCCTGGTGAATTAATTCTCAATACGATGGCTTTTATTGATTTATTTTCACGTGCTTTTCTTATCTCTTTAGCTATTTTATAACCCACGACTTGGGTATCATCTCCCGCCATTACAATCGGGCCGTTAGCATGGACTATAGCAATTTTATCCCTCGCATATTTTTTTTTATATGATTTTTTGTAATTCTGGTAGGAAATAAAATTAATATCAGATATTTCCTCTTTTCCTAAATCAGCTGCTATCAACAGTTTAAGTTCATCTTTATATCCCAAAGAATCTACTAACTTTAATCGATAGGCATCTTCGGGAATTTGAACCTGCAACTCTTTTGAATATCTTGAGAGATCCCCCTTTTTAATATCTCGAGATAGGGATACATCATTTAAGTAAATATCATATATATTATTTAGCAATGAAGTATATTGAAAGCGATTCTCAGAACTCATATTTTCCCTTAAATATGGCTCAACTGCACTTTTAAAAGCCCCCACTCTAAATATTTCAGGCTTTATCTCTAACTTTTCAAAAAGGCCCTTGAAAAAAGTAATATTGGCCATAAGACCATTAAATTCCAAAGATCCTTCTGGATGAAGAAAAAAAATGTCTGCTACTGATGCCAAATAATAATCACCTTCGCTTAAATATTCTCCATAGGCATAAATGGTCTTACCTGAACTTTTGAAGTCAATCAAAACATCCCTAATTTCTTTCAAGGAAGCAAATCCACCACTTAATAACTTATGATCAAGATAAATACCGTTAATTCGCTCGTCCTCCTTGCTATGCTTAATCGTGGAGACCAAATCGTGGAGACCAATTTCCGAAGTCACAACTTCAGGAAAAAGGTCTTTCAAAGGATCTTCCAATGTACGCTCCTGCAAGATACCACCCAACTTTATATAAAGTATAGATGAGGGCTCCACATTGACTATTTTTTCACCTTCCCCTGCAGTGGCTATTCCTATCAGGATTAGAAAAGAAAGAAAAGCGAAAATGATCAATCCCAGCAATGAAGCCAGTACATTTTTAAAGAAATTCATACTTAAATTGTTTATTTATGCTAAAATAGTTGTTAAAAAATTATTAACCTGATCATCTTTATATTTGTTTGAAGACAGCATGAAAAAAATATATTTGTCATTGGGCACTAACCAAGGATCTAGACTCGAAAACTTACAAACAGCATGTATCGAACTTTCCAATCATGCAATAAAAATAAAAGCATCATCTCCCATCTATGAAACTGCCCCATGGGGTAAATCCGATCAACCTTGGTTTTATAATACTGTATTAAAAATTGATTGCCCTTATGATCCCAATCAGCTTTTAAAAATTTGTCTAAGTACTGAGAGAAAATTAGGTCGCATACGGAAAATCAAATGGGATCAGAGAATCATTGATATTGACATATTATATTATAATGATTTGATTTTTGAAAATGAATACTTAAAAATTCCCCATCCTCAAATACAGAATCGGCGCTTTAATTTGTTGCCATTAGTTCTTCTAGATCCTTTTTTAGTTCACCCTCTATTGCACAAAACCCAAAAAGAACTATTAGATCATTGTAACGATAATTTAAAATGCTATCTCACTTCTGAAAAACTAGATCATGACCTTCAATGAATATCTATCATTAATAAGCACCGGTATTGCTGCAGGCTTTATCAATACTGTGGCTGGAGGAGGATCTTTGTTGACACTACCTTTGCTAATTTTCATGGGACTCCCTACAGCAGAGGCTAATGGATCAAACAGGGTAGCTCTTTTGATTCAAAATATTTTTGCTGTTAGGGGTTTTAAGAGTAAGGGTATATCAGTATTTCCCTTCTCATATTGGATTAGCATCTCCGCTACTTTAGGCGCGTTAATAGGGGCTTATTTTGCTATTGAAATCAGTGCTCCTAACTTCAACAAAATCTTATCCGTCATCATGGTTTTGGTCGTGACAATTACACTCTCGAAACCATATTTAAATAAAAAAGAGGTACAAGAACGTTTTACTAAAAAACGTAATCTTATTTCTATTTTTCTTTTTTTTTTTATTGGTATTTATGGAGGCTTTATTCAAGCAGGTATCGGTTTTATCATTATGGCAGCCCTTACTGGGATCCATAGCTTAAATTTGGTCAAAACTAATAGTGTTAAAGTCTTCGTTGTATTGTGTTACACGCCCGTGGCATTACTGGTCTTTATATACAATGGAAAAGTGCTTTGGACTTATGGCCTAGTTTTAGCCATAGGTAATGCCATTGGAGGATGGGTTGCGAGTAGATGGTCTGCCGGAGTAAATGAAAAATGGATCAGACTTATACTTATCTTGACCCTATCAACACTTGCAATAAAATTATGGCTGACCTAAATGAGCTGATCAAATTGGCTTATTAATAAGATGAATTCCTCAAAATAAGCCTATGCAACATTCGCATCAAGGAAAGCATATTACACCTTAAATGAGCATCCTATTAACTATAAACGAGAAATGATGTAATTTCACTATTTAATTATGGGAATAGTCATTCGTCAAAGTTTACTGAGTAGCGCTGCGTCTTACATTGGCGTAATCATTGGGTTTGTAAATGCTGTGATCTTAATGCCTAAATTCATGACTCCTGATCAAATAGGACTTTTTAGGACTTTATTAAGTGCCGCACTGATCTTATCTTGCTTTGGGAGGTTTGGTATTAACTCAGGATTAATTCGATATAAATCTTTGTTAAAACATCCTAAAAAAGAACTTAAATCTTTATATGGAATCGGTGTATTAATAATGCTTTTCTCCTCAGTATTTTTCTTAATTACACTAATTATTTTTCGTAGTTCATGGGCCGATTTTTATTCTGAAAAAGCACCCGATGTAAATAAATATTTCGTCTTAGTAATTGTACTGACTTTTGAGCTCATTATCTTTCAATTTTTACAGACTTTAGCAATCATAAACAAGAATATTTTTGTGGCTAACCTACTCAAGGATTTAGTTTATAAATCTTTGAACATGGGAGGAATCTTGTTATTTGCTACCTCTTTAATTTCCTTTCATACTTTTATAATCTTTCATATTGGTTTTTATATCCTTATGATTGGTCTTTTATTTTTTGAATCCATTTATAAACATAAAATTAAAATTTCTTTTAAACCACTACCTCCCAAAATAACTCGTGAATTAATTTATTATTGTGGGACCTTATTTATTTCAGGTCTGGGCTTAAGCCTTTTAAATTTAGCTGACCAACAATTGGTAAGCCGGTACTTGGGTCTTGAGGCAAGCGGCATCTACATGACAGCTATTTTTATGGTGATGGTAATTGAGATACCTAGAAGGTTTGTAGGAGAAATTTCCGCACCCATAATTGCTCAAGCTTTTGGTTCTAATAATTTAAAGAGTATCAATGAACATTACAAAAAAGCATCCATTAATCTATTCCTTTTGGGTGGTCTAATTTACCTTTTAATCATCGCAAATTTAGATAATATCTATCTCATTATGCCAAAAGGTCAAATTTATGAGACGGGTAAAAATGTCGTTATTTTAGCAGGTCTTGCCAAACTTATTAATCTATTATTCAGTATTAATGATGGAATCATATCCATGTCTAAATATTATCATTTTAATATGGTAATAACCTTATTTTTGGGTTTACTAATGATCGGCTCCGATATTATATTGATACCTCGCTACGGATTGATCGGTGCTGCAACCGCCTTACTTCTAGTATTTACTGTTCATGGTTTATTTAAACTAGTTCTTCTTAAAATAACTTACAATTTTTTCCCTCTCACGAGCAAAACTTTTTTAGGAGTGCTTACCATTTTAGGAGTACTTTCAATTAACTATTTTATTCCACTATTAATTAATCCCCTTATTGATTTGATACTTAGATCGGGATTAATTATTGTGATTTTTTTAATATCAATATACAAAATGAAGCTATCTATTGAGATCAATCAAATAATAAATGACCTAGTAAATAAATTGAATATAAATATATGAAAACTAAAGAAATACTAAAAACAATATTACCTCATACAATATTCATAACCTTAGGTTTTTTGTTGGTGATGTCGTTCTTCCATCCATTGTTTATAGAAAACAAAAGAATGAATCAAAATGATGTCTTCCAAGGAATTAGCTCAGGACAAGAAGCTAGTAGTTTTAGACAGGAAACAGGAAAAGAAGCCTTATGGACCAACAGTATGTTCAGTGGAATGCCAGCCTATTTGATTAATATCTCTTGGAGTGGTGACTTGATAAAATATGTTCAACATATCATTACATTAAAATTCCCATCGGCCGCTCAAGTTACCATTTTGGGTTTTCTTTCTTGCTATTTTATGCTTCTCATATTTAAAGTTCGGCCTTGGCTTGCCTTCATAGGCGCCATTGCCTTTAGTTTCAATACCTTCAGTATTATCAGTATCGAGGCGGGACATATCTGGAAAGTGCGTGCCATTGCCTACATGCCTCTAGTAATCGGTTCGGTACATATGGTAATTACTCAAAAAAAGAAGCTATTTTCTCTAGGCTTATTGAGCTTGGCAGTTGCACTAGAAATTCAAGCAAATCACCTGCAAATTACCTATTACTTACTATTGATGCTTATTATTTACGGTTTATTTTATTTAGTTGACATGATAAAATCAAAAAAATATTCAAAACTAAATAATCATATTGCCCTATTAATTTTAGCAGGGATTCTAGGCGTTGGTGCTAATGCGGGTCGTATTTGGACTACTTTAGAATACAGTAAATACTCAACAAGGGGCCCGTCAGAGCTCAGTAGTAAAGCTGAAGATGGACGAAATAATGGGTTAGATAAAGATTATGTTTTTAATTGGAGCTATGGAATACTGGAATCTTTCACATTTCTAATTCCTAATTTTTCTGGTGGTGCAAGTCAACAAATCCTAGCGATTGACTCCAATTTGGGTAAGGCATTAAGTCAAAATGGAATGAATCGTGATCAGGTGATTAATCAGTTAAAAACATCACCTACCTATTGGGGCAATCAACCCATCACTGCTGGCCCAACATATGCTGGTTCCATAATGTGTTTTCTGTTCATTCTAGGTATAATAATCTTGGAACCTAAGATCAAAAATTGGATTTTGCTAGCTTGTGTGTTTTCTATTCTACTCGCCTGGGGCAAAAATCTCGAATGGTTCAATTATGCTTTATTTGATTATTTCCCGGGTTATGATAAATTTCGATCTGTAAGTATGGCCATTGTTATTTTCCTTGTAGGTGTCCCTTTAATGTCTATGTTAGCTTTAGAAACCCTCTTGAATAGATCAAAAAATCAAATATTGAAACCCCTGATCATAAGTGCTGCCATCTCAGGTGGCATAGCCTTAACTTTCTTATTCATTAGTGGTTTATTTGACTATAAGGGTGCAGTAGATGTACAACTAGCCAATGTCCCAAATTGGTTTATGGAAGCGCTGAGAGCGGATAGACAATCTATGTTAGAAAGAGACGCCCTGCGAACATTTGTATTAATTGGAATTGCATTTATCTTGATCTACGGTTTAATTCAAGAAAGAATTAAATTACCTATTGCTTTATTAGGTATTTCAATATTAGTTGTATTTGATTTTTGGAACGTAAATCGACGTTATATCAATGATGAAAATTATCAAAGGAAGGCCATAATGAACTTTATTGGACCAAGTCCAGCTGATCAGTTTATTAAAAATAATTCAAGTCAGCATTATCGGGTATTGAATTTAAATAATCCCTTCAATGAAGCTAAAACCTCGGCTAATCATAGTTCTTTAGGAGGATATCATGGAGCTAAAATGAAGCGCTATCAGGAATTAATTGAAAACTGCCTATCAAAAAATTTAACTGATATGATTGGTGTTCTTCAAAATGGTTCCAAAGATTTATCTAAATTCACAGCCGTCAATATGCTCAATGCCAAATTCTTAAAATTTGGTGATCAAACCAATAATGTACTTCCTAATGAATATGCATTCGGTAATGCCTGGTTTACTGGAAACATAATTTCTGTAAAAAGTCCTGAAAAGGAGTTAGCCGCTACATGCAGACTTATGAATAAAAATACGACTGTAATGAATACTAAAAAATATAATCCTTTGAATTTCAACTATGATACAACCGCCACAATTACTCTGAAAACTTATCGGCCGAACTTTTTAAGTTACAGCGTAAATAATCAAAATGCAGGCTTTGCTGTATTTTCTGAAATTTATTATCCAATCGGATGGCAGGCTACTGTAGATGACGTTCCCACCGAGATCAAACAAGTCAATTATGTCTTAAGAGGCTTAGAGATTCCAGCAAATTCAAAGGAAATTATTTTTGAATTCAAGCCTCCAGCATATTTCATCGGAAATAAAATAACGGCTGCGTTTTCTACAACTGTTTTAGTAATTTTAACCCTTGGCCTATTCAAAATCATCACAAAGAGATAATATCTTGGTTTCTGTAATCGTATGTACATTCAATAGAGTAAAATATCTACGTATTTGTCTCGAAAAATTGGCAAATCAAACTGCAAATTTCTCAGAATACGAAATTATCGTTATAGATAATAACAGCAAAGATGGATCTAGATTGGCATGCGAATCGTTCATGAATACTCACAAAGAGCTCAATGTAAATTATTTTTTGGAATTAAAGCAAGGACATACTTATTCAAGAAATAGAGGAATTACGGAGTCGAAAGGTGAATACCTTGCTTTCATCGATGACGATGCTTTCGTCGCTATTAACTATATTGAAAATATTAAGAAAGCATTTTCAACCTTTAAAATTGCGGCATTAGGAGGTAAAATAACACCTCGTTATGAATCAGGAAATCCTCCAGTATGGATGTCGAAATATTTATTACCTCTTGTGGCAGCATTAGATATGGGAGAATATAAAAAGTATTTCAAAAAAGGGAAATATCCCATTGGGGCCAATATGGTTTTTAGAAAAAATATTTTTCGAGATTTAGGATTTTTCAATATTGATCTTGGACGTAGAGGTTCAAAAGGATTAGAGGGTGGAGATGAAAAAGATATATTTTTAAAATTGCATAATTCCGGGGCAAAAGTATTGTATGACCCTGATGTCAAAGTCACTCATATTATTCCAGAAAGTAGACTTCAATTGACCTATATTAAAGGACTTGCTGTTGGAGTTGGGAGCAGTGAACGAAAAAGATTGAAAAGTAGTGGAATTTATCAAAAAACTCATAAAATTTTATCTGAGTTAATTAAAATAGCAGGAACAGGAGTTTTATTTTTTGCCTTCCTCTTTAAAAGAAAAGTTGCAGCTGCCAAAATGCTCGTCGTATTTAGGTTTTGGGTAATAACAGGATATTTCAAATGATCGTAAAAATACAATTATTCATATTTCAATTGATCCGAAGTTTCCTCACGATCATGAAAATCATATTGTTATCTGATTTTTTTATAAAAAAAATAAAGATAACAAGTAAATACAACGAAGCATTGATATTAGGCAATGGCCCTTCTCTCAAACATTTTTTTAAAAAAGAAATTGCATTCATGCGAAATAAAACAATTTTTGCCGTAAACTATTTTGCAAGAACTTCAGAGTATAAAAGAGTTAAACCTGATTTCTACGTGATTACCTCACCCGAATATTTTCTAAAAGAGAAAAAGGTAGATTATGCAAATGAGAGGATGATAACCTTAAAAACAATATTTGAAGAAACTTTTTGGCCAATGGTTCTAATTATTCCCTTGCTAGCAAAGAAAAATACACATTGGAGATCTCAACTTATCAATAATGAAATGATTAAAATTCACTATATGAACACAACTCCAGTTGAGGGATTTGAAAGCATTTCTTTTCAATTAATTTCAAGACAATTGGGAATGCCAAGGCCGCATAATGTATTAATTCCATCTATTTTACATGCAATTAATTTTGATTTCAAAAATATTTATTTGGTCGGAGCAGATCATTCATGGCTAGCTGAAATATTCGTTTCAGAGTCAAATGAGGTTTTTCTTAGTCAAAAACATTATTATGATGATCAAACAGAAAAGCAAAATAATGCAGTAAATAAACCTACTCCTAAACCAATGTATCAGGGAGTTAGTAATGATAAACGTAAATTACATGAAGTATTGGAGAAATTTGCAGTCTCATTTAAATCATATTGGGTTTTAAATGCATTTGCTAAACATAAAAAAGTAAAAGTATGGAATTGTACAAAAAATTCATTTATCGATGCTTTTGAAAAAATATCAATAAAAGATGAAAAATAACCAATTAAGAAAACATTTAAAATTTGACAATATTCATAAAAAAAGACTTGCTCATCACAAAAAAATATTGGGTAATTGTGGAGATGATGTTTTTTTTGATGAAAACATTGAAATCATGCGTTTCCCTAAGAATGTTTTTATCGGGGATAACGTGATTATTAAAGAAGGTGCAAAAATTTGTACTTGCAACGAGACTGCCAAAATCCATATTGGAAATAACACAACCATAGGTTATCATACTTTTATTTTCGCAAGTGACTCCATTTCGATTGGGAATGACTGCTTAGTGGCTCCTTTCGTTTACATTGTTGATAGCGATCATGGTATTGAAAAAAAATCACTAATCAATGAACAATCAAATATAAGCATGCCAGTAGACATAAAATCTGATGTATGGCTGGCTACTGGGGCCAAAATTCTAAAAGGGGTAACTATAGGGCAAGGTGGCATTGTTGCAGCTGGTTCTGTTTTATCAACTGATGTAGAACCTTATCAAATCTTTGGAGGTATTCCAGCAAAAAAAATTTCTGAACGGAAATGAATATTGGCATCATTGTCCTATGTAGATTAAACTCCTCTAGATTACCTAGAAAAGTTCTTAGTCAGATAAATGGCAAGCCTTTAATCACCTTAATTTTAGAGCGTCTCTCTGGATCGAAGTACAATAAAAATATTGTAATTGCAACATCGCGTAATCGAATTGATAAGCCCATTGAAGACTACTGCATCAAAAATAATGTCGCATGTTACAGAGGGTCTTTAGAAAATGTGAGTGAACGATTTTTGAAGTGTGCCATTCACCATCGATTTGATTACGCCGTAAGGATAAATGGTGATAATTTATTTACAGATCCGTCCCTAATCGACGATTATTGTGATTTAGCATCAAGTGGCACCTTCGATTTAATATCAAATGTACCCAATCGAACCTATCCATCAGGTATGAGTGTTGAGGTGATAAAAGTTTCATTTATGCGAAAGGTTATTTCAAATTTTAACAAAAACAAGTATAGAGAACATGTTACCTTATATTTTTACGAAAATTTAACTTCTGGTCATTTTAAATTCATTGAAAATAATGAGGTTCCAGAGGCAAAAGGCTTAAATTTGGCCATAGATCATTTATTTGATTTAAACTTGGCGTCCAATCTTTTAAAGAAGATGGAGAAAAATCATATCCACTACAATTGGAAAGAAATAGTCAATTTATACCTTAAGCATGAATGAATCAATTTGGAAGGGTAAGCACGGTCCACTATTGATAGCGGAAATCGGTGGAAATCATGAGGGTGATTTTGAATATGCAAAAAAACTTACAAAACTTGCAATTGAGGCTGATGTTGACTTTGTCAAATTTCAATTATACACTGGAGACGGTTTGGTAAATCCATTAGAAAGTAAACAAAGAAATCAACATTTTAAGAATTTTGAACTGTCAAGGGAAAACCATCTTGAATTAGCCGAATTATGTAAAAAAAATTTTATCGGTTACGCAGCATCGGTTTGGCATGAAGATTTTTTTTCATGGATTAATGACTATTTAGATTTTTATAAAATTGGCTCCGGCGACCTCACTGCTTATCCGATAATAAAGAAGATAGCTAAAATTGGTAAACCTATATTACTTTCTACAGGCCTTGCAACAGAGAGTGATATAATAGAAAGTGTCAAATTTATACAAAAAATTAATCCAAATTATGTAAAAAAAAATATGCTTGCCCTGCTTCAATGCACAAGTATGTATCCTATAAATTACTCAGATGCTCACTTAAATGTCATGCATAGACTTCGAGAAATTACAAAGCTCAGTGATGTTGGATATTCAGATCATACCATCGGTATTGATGCACTGAAATATGCATATGCCATGAGGGCGAATATTTTAGAGTTTCATTTTACAGATAATCGACTAAATAGGAGCTTTCGAGATCACACAGTTTCTTTGACTAAAACAGATGTTAAACGACTAATAAGCGAAATTCAAACAATCAATAAATTAAAGGGAAATTATAAAAAAATTCAATTGAAAATAGAATTAGAAAATAATCATGTCAATACCTTTAGAAGAGCGCTATATTTAAAAAACGACTTACCAAAAGGATCAACTATTAAAGAGAGTGATTTAATTGCATTAAGACCCAATCACGGTATTTGCTCCTCTCAATCTGAAAATTTGATAGGAAAAGTCATAAATAAAGATATAAAAGCATACGAAATATTAAAATGGGAATATATAAAAACATACAAAAATGAATTGGGATAGAGAATTACCAATGTCGAAATTTAGTGAGGAAAGCAAAGAATTCTGGATCAGAACTGAAAATAATAAAAAAATTAAATATGAATTAGATGTGAAACTTGGCAAGAAAACGGACTTACTTAAACTGAAAAGTAATATTGTCAATTCACTAAAGGAAAAACAAAAATACTACAAAGAAAGTCGCGAAAAAATTTACTTAGACTCCAACACTGAACCTGTATCGAAATGTCCAGTTTGTGATCATTCGAGTGAAGATTCAAAAGAAAAAATAATCATCTATGGAGCGAAGTATTCAAGTTGTAACAACTGTACGCACATTTATGTCAATCGTAGACCTACCAAATCAGCTATAGACGGTTTTTACCTTAATGATGTAACATATGCGGCCACTTATACTGATAAGTCATCGGCTGAAGCAAGATTAAATGCTATTGCAATTCCATGGGTAAAATGGACTGTGGCATGCTATCAAAAAGCACATAACCGAAAACCTCTAAAAATTCTTGATGTTGGATCAGGTGCGGGTCATTTTGTTGCTGCATGTAGAAGGTTCGGGATACATTGTGATGGTATTGAATTGAGTGAAACAAGTCGCCAGTTTTCAAAAGAAATTTGGGATATTGATCTGGACGGAAGAGACTTTATCAAAGCAACAAAAGATTATTTAGGCTATGACATCGTCACTTTTTGGGGACTCCTAGAACATACACCTAATCCATCAATTATTTTGAAATCAGCACACAATATAGTCTCCAAAAGTGGATTTGGAATGGTTATTTCTAAAGTACCAAGATGGGATTCGTTAAGTGCAGCCATTCAAAGAATAAAATCAGATACAGTGATTAGACATCTAGATCCAATGGGACATATTATGTGCTTCACAGATGCATCAGTCGCAGAAATTTATCATAAAAATAATTTTGCACCCACCTCAGCTTGGTATTATGGTATGGATGTTTATGAAACATTTATGCAAGTTGCTAACAAAGTTGATCAATACGATGTATTAACACAAACAGGTCCCTTACAAACAGATTTACAACAGTTTATAGATGAGTCTCGATTTTCTGATGGCTTAACTTTAGCAGGAATACCCTTTTAAAATGTCTCCATTAATAAGCGTCTACATAACAAATTACAATTACGAAAGATTTTTAAAAAAGGCAATAGACAGTGTGCTCGCGCAATCATGTAGTGATTTCGAGCTGTTAATCATCGATGATGGATCGACCGATGATTCAAAAAAAATAATTGAGAGTTATAGTTCAAACTCCAAAATAAAAATAATTTATCAGCACAACAAAGGGCTCAATGTAACCAATAATATCGCTGCTCGTGCGGCATCAGGAAAATATATCATTCGACTTGATGCTGATGACTATTTTGCAACAAATGCATTAGAACGAATGAGTAAGAAGCTTGAAGCGAACCCTGAATTAGGAATGGTATTTCCAAATTACTATTATATCGATGAAAATGATCGTATAATCGGAGAAGAAATTCGACATGACTTCGACAATGATGAGGTTAGCTTACTAGACCAACCAGCTCATGGTGCGTGCACTATGATAAGGACTGATTTTTTAAATGAAATTGGTGGATATGATGAATCATTTAATTGCCAAGACGGATATGAACTCTGGATAAAATTTACGCAGCGATTCAAAGTTTCAAACTTAAAAGAACCACTTTTCTATTATAGAAAACATGGATCAAATCTTACCTCTAACGAAGAATTGATACTCAAGACGAGGGCTAAAATAAATCAAAAATATGTCAATAAACGTCGAACTGATAACAGCACCCTGGTCATTATCCCCATCCGCGGGGGTGATAAAGACTTAGCTTTTCAATCAATTAACAGAAAAAATATTTTAACTTCAAAAATTAATATGCTACTTCAATCAGCGTATGTCAAAAAAATTGTTGTAAGTTCACCTGACACAAGAATTAAAAATTATATCAAGCCATATGAAACCAAAAAAAATGTTCTATTCCATTTGCGGAATGAGACCAAAGCAAGAATTAATAACAATCTAAATGCAACAGTAAATGAAATTAGCAATAAGTTTGGTAGAAAGACTGCTAACCTTGCCATAATTGCGATCGAGTATCCCTTGATAAGAGCGGAGCATATTGACGACGCGATCAATACCATGTCTCTTTTCGGTACTGATTCAATTATTTCGGTTAGACCTGATAATGCCATTTTTTTCCAACACCATGGAGATGGACTTCATCCCATTTTGAATCGAGATAAGTTTACTAAACTAGAACGAGAAGTTCTTTTTAAACAATCGGGCGGTATAACGGCAGTTCGGAAAGTATTCTTTGATAAAAGTAAACAAGTCTTATCAGGTAAAATTGGACATATTATGATTGATCAAAAGGCTGCAATGGGCCTTTTTTCAAAAATTGACTTTGAAATCATATCAAATATTCTCAGAGAGAATTAAAATTCGTAGCCTAAAAATAATCCGACTGAATAATAAATATTTAAAAAAAATCTATGTTTAGAATGGTATCACTAGGAACCCTATCTGTAAAAATGATCTAACTAACCTTAATTAAAATTATATGTGACAATCACTCACAAAAAATAGTCCCACACGGATTTAACTGTGTATTAAAGCGAGTTTTAATTTATTTAGCTAATCAAGATATAATTTCACTTTAATTATTATTCTGTTTGAATCTAATTTCTATTAAATTACAGGGTATTTGAAATGACCAGATAATTAACTTTTACCAATAACTTTCTTATGAAAAGTATCGCTGTATTTACATCTGGAGGAGATGCTCCGGGCATGAACGCTTGCGTCAGATCTGTTGTTCGCAATGCCCTTTATTTGGGTCTTGATGTTTACGGAATTAAATATGGATATAATGGAATGATAGAGGGGGATATCTTCAAAATGAAATCTTATTCGGTAAGTAACATTATCCAACGTGGTGGAACAATTTTGAAATCTGCTCGATCTAAGGCATTCATGACTACCGAAGGTCGAAAAAAAGCATTTGAACACCTTCAAAAGCGAGGTATTGATGGATTAGTTGCTATTGGAGGTGATGGTACCTTTACAGGAGCTAATTTATATTATCAAGAATACGGTATTCCGATTATTGGCATACCAGGCACAATTGACAACGACCTTTTTGGCTCAGACTACACTATTGGATTTGATACAGCAGTTAATACGGCACTAAGTGCTATAGATTCGATCAGAGATACCGCCAACTCACATGATCGAGTTTTCTTCATAGAAGTTATGGGGCGGAACTCAGGATTCATTGCTATCCAATGCGGAATTGGAGGCGGTGCAGAAATGGTCATGGTACCAGAAACGGCTACAACCACCAATGATATTATCCAAAATTTGAAAGAGGGCCGAGACAAAGACAAAACCTCATCTATTATCGTTGTAGCGGAAGGAAAAGTTCATGGAAATGCTCACGAAATTGCTGACAAGGTGCTTTTAGAATTACCAGAACTTGATATCCGAGTCTCTACACTCGGACATGTCCAAAGGGGTGGTAAACCTACAGCTTTTGATCGCATCTTAGCTTCTAGATTAGGCATAGCTGCTGTAGAGGGCTTGACTAATGGTAAAAAAGGAGTCATGGTTGGAATTGTTAACAACCAAATTAAATACACTAACTTTCAAGATGCCATTACCAATCCAAAGCCTATCGATGATGACATGCTTCGCATGGTTAAAATATTAAGCATTTAATTGCCGATTTATCTCATCTAAAATTTTATCCCATCCACTGTTGAAATCTAACCATTTGATTTCATCATCCTTTTTAAACCATGTCAACTGCCTTTTAGCATATCTTCGACTATTTCTTTTCAGCGAGCAAATCGTTTCTGCTCTGTCATATTTACCATTGTAATAATCGAATATTTCAGTATAACCCAGGGTTTTCAGTGCATTAAGATGTTGGTAGGGAATTAACGACTTAACTTCTTCGAAAAGTCCATTTTTAATCATTTGATCCATACGGAAATCTATATTATTGAATAATAATTTTCGATCCAAAGAGATACCTATCTTAATATTTTTAAACGGTCTTGGCATTTTAGCTTTACCGATAAAAGAACTAAAAGGCTTTCCCGTACTACGTATAACCTCTATGGCTCTTTTTATACGCATAGGATTCTGCTGGTCCACTTGATTAAAATAAACAGGATCATTTTTAGATAATTCTACCAAAAGTAGATCCAAACCATTTTGTAATACTTCCTCATTGATTGCCTTACGAAGGTCAGTATCTATGATTGGTAATTCATCCAAACCTTCCCATACGGACTTACAATACAACCCAGACCCTCCTACCATAATTAAGATGTTGTATTGCCTGAAAAGTTCATATAACAAGTCTAATACTGATTTTTCAAAATCCCCCACATTAAATTCCTCCAATATAGAATGTGAGTTGATGAAATGGTGACGTATTCTTTTTAGCACTTCTAAGGATGGTTTTGCCGTCCCAACGTTTAATTCGCGATAGAATTGTCTTGAATCTGCAGAAATTATCTCTGTATCAAAATAAGAAGCTAATTTCAATGCTAAATCACTTTTTCCGGAAGCTGTTGGGCCTACAATAGATAGTAATATGTGTTTAGATTTCATGGTTTGGTCAATACTCGCCATACTTCAACGTGAATTTCAACTAAATCTAAACAAATTTTTGAGACAAAGTAAAGTCTATTTTGTATTGAGTAAGCTATACCTAATTGTGAGAAATTACCTAATTATTGGAAATAAGTAGAAAGCAATGCATATTTTCAAGATAAAATGAGTAAAGTAGTTTGAATTATTTATAAAGGCTAATCTTGTTACTTTGAAAAATGTTAAAATAATAAGAATACATATTAAAAATCTATGCATGTGATAAAACTTTAAGTTATTACTACCTAAAGAAATTTCAGTTCGAAATAAAGAACTCCTTTAGAGTGAGAATTAGTTATCTTACATTACTCACTTTTTTATTCAAGGCTCAAAAAATATTTTTTATCATGTGGATCAAAAGAATAATATGCTAGTTTATAACAATGCATAACAAACATGCAAATATCAAAGAAATGATACTCCTAGACAATAATAAGCCAATAAAACTCGATTGAATTGAAGAAAAATAAAAAATTATTGGAACATGTAATTATTACCGTCGTTAAAAATATGGAAAATCTTATTTTATAAGGTATATTGATAGAATTAAAATTATTACTATAAAAACTACTAAATTATGATCATGGCTTTAATGATTGATAAGTATTTTTAAGATATGCGAATAAAGTATACCACTAATTTTTTAAGTAAACTTGAAGATCTATTTTCTGAGTCCTCGTACATATTACGCTATGAAAAGGGCAATTTCCAGTCTGGCTTTTGTATATTAAACGACTCTAAAATTGCGATAATTAATAAGTATTTCCCATTAGAAGGGAAAATAAATAGCTTGATAGAAATTATAAGATCAGTTGAACTCAATCCAGAAGTTCTTAGTGCAGATAACAAGAAAATTTTTCATGCCATTCGGCAAAATGAACTGAAATTTTGAAAATAACAGTATTAGGATCAGGGACTTCGCAGGGTGTACCTGTCATCGCATGTCAGTGTGAAGTCTGTAGGTCACTGGACTTTCGGGATAAACGATTAAGAAGCTCCATACATATTGAAATTGAAGAACTTAGCTTGGTTATAGATACAGGACCTGATTTTCGACAACAAATGCTTAATAATCAGATATGTCAACTAGACGCCATTCTGTATACCCACGAGCATAAAGATCACACAGCAGGGATGGATGATTTAAGAAGTTTTAATTTCAAACAAAAAAAGGATATGCCCATCTATGCAAGGGAACAAGTACTGGTTCAACTTAAACAAGAATTTGCCTATATTTTTGCTGAGAAAAAATATCCTGGTACTCCAACAATCTCGGAAAATATAATTACCAATGTCCCATTTAAAATCAAAAATGTCAATATTACTCCCATACATGTTATGCATCATAAACTGTCCGTTTTCGGATATAGAATTCGTGATTTTACCTACATCACAGATGCTAACGCCATCGATGAAAAAGAACTTGAAAAAATAAGAGGATCAAAGATTTTAATCCTCAACGCCTTGCAAAAAAAGGAACATCTTAGTCATTTTAATTTAAACCAGGCCATATCGATTGCACAGAAAATTGATGCCGAACAAACCTATTTTAGTCATATCAGTCACACAATGGGACTACATAATAGTGTAGCTAAAGAGCTCCCTAAAAATATTTATTTAGCCTATGATGGATTAAAAATAGTTGTTTAATGTATCACAATTATTACTTCATAAATCGTCTTTCAAAAAAATTAAGCACAATTCTTATTGGAGCAACACTTTCCGAATGCTTTAGTCAAAATAAAAATGAATTAATCTTTGGCTTTAAATTGCGAAATAAAAGTTCTTTTTACATCGTTGCTAATTTAGACAATCAACTGAATCTTTGGTACTTTACATTAACATTCAAAAGAGCTAAAAAAAATACTATTGATATTTTTCGATCAATTGTTGAAAAAAAAATATTAGCTGTTAACCAAATTAATTTTGATCGGTCCTTTGAACTGCTTTTGAACGATGATAGTAAGCTCCTGTTCCAATTATATGGTCGAAGGTCAAATATTGTTTTAATCAACGAAAGCCAAACACCAAAGTCGTTTAAATCTAAGCTGATGCCTCCTAATGATTCCAAATCATTAGCTCGAAATATTTATATTTCAAAGTTAAATAAAGAAAGCCTGGAGTCATTGGAAAAAACGTTTGATGATGACATAAAAAACTACCTAAAAAATAATACGCAATACGAACAATTAAATTTTAATCAGAAAAAAACATTTATACCTGACTTTATCGAATCTCTGAGTACTAACCCCCTTTTTGTTTCTTCTGAGGGCATACCCAGGATCACGTTGTTTGATACCAAAAACTCTTACCTCAGAACTGATGACCCCATTATCGCTTGCAATAATCTCTACAAGATTTTTACTCAAAAATATTTAATTCAGCAGAAAAAAAATGAAATAATACGGACCCTCAATAAAAAACATAAGCAAGCTGCTAATTACATAGAAAAAAGTGAACAGAAAATTTCGGTTTTAAGAAACCGAAGAAGTTTAGAAGAAATTGCAAATATCATTATGGCTAATTTACACAATATCAAACCAAATGATAAAGAAATAAAAGTCAAAGACCTCTATCATGAGAACGCTAGTATAACTATCAAGTTAAAACCTCACATTTCACCTCAAAATAATGCAGAAATACTTTACCGAAAATTTAAAAATCAAAAACTTGAAATCAACAATATCACAGAAAATATAATAGCCAAAAAAATACATATTCAACAATTAGATCAAAAAATAAAGGAAATTAAACTTATAAATGACCGAAAAACCCTCCATAAATTAATTAAAAAAAGCACTAAGTATGTAAATAAAAAGGCCCTTCCTTTTACTACTTTCTCAATAATTAATTATACTATTTACGTCGGGAGAAATAATAAATCAAATGATCTTTTGACATTTGATTATGCTAAAAAAGATGATCTATGGCTACATGTAAAAGATGCTCCCGGATCACATGTAGTAATAAAAAAGCAAGGTGTTTTACCAATTCCCAAACTTGTTATTGAAAAGGCTGCACAACTAGCAGCTTATTTTTCCAAAAGAAAAACAGAAAAAATAGCGCCCGTAATATATACGGAAAAAAAATATGTTAGAAAGATTAATGGTAGTCTACCAGGGAAAGTAACTGTAATGAAAGAGCAGATATTATTAATTCATCCAAAACTTTAAATCTCTTTAATTTTAATCATATTAGCATGCCCATCCCAATGTTTGGGCATTGAAGAGGTGGTAATGTAAATCTCTCCCTTTGTCATTAGCTTTTTCTCTAATAACATAGTTTCAATATCACTAAGTGTATCGTTTATGGAAGTCTCTTTATCGTAAAACAATCCTTTGATACCCCAAACCAAATTCATCTGAGTTAGCAATGACTTATTATTTGTTACTAAAAAAATAGAACAATTAGGCCGATACATGGCTACTCTATAACCACTATAACCCGATTTACTCATAGCCACTAAGGCTTTTGCATCACTGTTTTCAACCAAAGCACATGCCGATTTAATGAGCATATCACTTAGCTGATAGCCTTCACCTGAATTATCGAAGTCATTTGTTTTATTATAAAAGGTATTTCCTGCATCTTCGATGTTTGCTATAGTATTAGCCATTGCACGCACAGCTTCCACAGGATATTTTCCTGATGCAGACTCGGCAGATAGCATTACAGCATCCGTACCATCAAGGATAGCATTGGCTACATCATTAGTTTCTGCTCTCGTAGGTCTAGGATTATCGACCATACTTTCCATCATTTGAGTAGCCACGATGACAGGTTTACCTTTTCGATTACACTTCTCAATAATTTTTTTTTGCCAAATAGGTACCTGTTCGCCAGGTATTTCCACACCTAAGTCACCTCTGGCTACCATAATTCCATCTGTTGCTGCTATAATCTCATCGATATTTTCTAAGGCTTCGGGTTTTTCAATTTTGGCAATGATTTTAGTATAACTTCCCTTGGCTTTAATCATTTTTTGAAGCTCAATAATATCACTCGCTTTTCTCACAAAAGATAAAGCCACCCAATCTAAATTTTGTCCCAAACCATATTCAAGATCAGTATAATCTTTCTCTGTCAAAGAAGGTGCAGAGATCACCGTGTTAGGTAAGTTAATTCCTTTTCTCGATTTCAAAATACCTCCGTAAATTACTTCCGTGTAAACATCTTCTCCTTGTACAGAGGTTACCTTTACTTCTAAATTCCCATCATCTATGATTATTGAATCTCCTACTTTAACATCTTGCGCGAGTAATTTATATGATGTGCTAACTCTCTCTTTATTGCCAAGTATATTATCTGTCGTGATGATTAATGTCTGATGCTCAGTAATTGCAACACCGTCATTTTCTACTTCGTTGACACGGATTTTAGGTCCTTGTAAATCTTGTAATAATGCGATATGCGTCCCAAGTTCTGCATTGATCTCTCGCACCATATCAATAGTTTTTTGATGGTCAAGATGGGTACCATGAGAAAAATTCAACCTAAAAACATCTGCTCCCGCTTCAATTAAATCAATTAATGTTTTTTTTTCTCTAGAGGCAGGACCTACCGTCGCAATAATCTTCGCTTTTTGGTGCATTCCTTGAATCCAATTTTTATCAGTATAAGACATTCTCTTTACTCTTTATTTTGTTTATATCCAGACGTGCTAAGTAATCAATTTTATCGATCACTCGCAAATTATTTACGAGCACTTCCAAATCAAAATGATCAGTCTTGAATTCTAATTTCAGGAAATAATCAAATTGGTTTAATTCGGGTAACAAAAAATAGTTTTTAGAAGAGGAAATAACAAGTCGATTCCTTAGTAGCGTGTAAGTATGTTGATCAGATTTACAAATGTAGTTTGAAACAATCATTTCGAAGTCATCGTTAAAATCCAAAGAAATATCTGGTGCTTTTACAAAATGAAAAGCACTACCTTGATTTAAATGCCAAGCAAGAGTGTATTCTTTGATACTAGAAACTATTCCGAGTAATATAAAACTGTAGTCCTGCTGAACAATTAGCTTATTCCTTTTCATTCACCCATTTTTTGTATCAAATTTTGATTTCAAAAAGCAAGACCTAAACTTGCGCAAGTATCTTTTTATAACTAAACTTAGACTTAAAATTACAAAAATATATGCCCTCCCTCACATTTGGATAAATTAAAGAGTTTGAATTTACATCGGATATGTATTTCTTTGCAAAGATTTTAAATTAAACATTAGAAAAATGTCAGAAATTGCTCAAAAAGTAACAGCGATCATTATAGATAAATTAGGTGTTGAAGAGCCTGAGGTGACCACAGAGGCTAGTTTCACGAATGATTTGGGAGCCGATTCCCTTGATACTGTAGAATTAATTATGGAATTTGAAAAAGAATTCAATATTTCTATACCTGATGACCAAGCCGAAAATATCGGTACGGTAGGCCAGGCGATTACTTATTTGGAAGAAAACATTAAATAAGTTTACCCAATAACAGATGGAATTAAAACGTGTAGTAGTAACTGGGATTGGGGCACTAACACCTATTGGCAACAATAAAGAAGAATATTGGTCAAACTTAAAAAAAGGTATAAGCGGCGCTGGTCCCATCACGCGTTTTGATCCAGAAAAATTTAGAACAAAATTTGCCTGTGAGATAAAGAACTTTAACATCCTTGACCATTTAAACCGAAAAGAGATCCGAAAGATGGACCCTAATACACAGTTTGGAATGGTCGCAGGTGAAGAAGCTGTCAGAGATTGTGGAATCGACTTAGAAACTGCAGACAAAGATTCGGTAGGTGTTATTTGGGGATCAGGAATTGGAGGATTGAAAACATTTCAAAGTGAAGCTATTGCTTACGGAAAAGGAGATGGTACACCACGATTCAATCCATTTTTCATACCTAAAATGATCATTGACATTACTCCCGGACTACTCTCCATAAAATATGGATTTAGAGGCCCTAATTATGCTACAGTATCTGCTTGTGCCTCCTCCAATCATGCAATTTATGACGGCTTTACCTATTTACGTTTGGGAAAGTCCAAAATGATCCTAACCGGGGGATCAGAAGCAGGAGTACAGATTGCATCTATGGGTGGTTTTAATGCTATGAAAGCCCTTTCGGAACGTAATGATGATCCATTAACTGCTTCAAGACCCTACGACAAAGACCGAGATGGTTTTGTTTTGGGTGAAGGAGCTGGTGCTCTCATGCTCGAAGAATTGGAACATGCAAAAGCAAGAGGAGCTAAAATATATGCTGAGATTTTAGGTGGTGGAATGTCGGCAGATGCTCATCACATTACTGCACCCCACCCTGAAGGAAAAGGGATTACCAAAGTAATGCAATATGCCTTGGATGAAGCTGGATTGAAAGGAACCGAAGTAGATTATATAAATACACATGGTACTTCTACTCCGTTGGGAGATTCTGGAGAAATTAAAGCTATTCAACGGGTTTTCGGCGACCATGCCTATGACTTAAACATCAGCTCAACCAAGTCTATGACCGGACATCTTTTGGGAGCAGCAGGTGCCATTGAAGCGATCGCATGTTTGATGACCATTGAAGAAGAAATTATACCACCCACAATCAATCATTTTACTAAGGATCCTGAAATTGATTCTAAGCTTAATTTGACTTTTGAAAAGGCTCAGAAAAGAAAGGTAGATATTGTGATGAGCAACACTTTTGGGTTTGGAGGTCATAATACATCACTCATTCTGGGCAAATATAAAAATTAGTGCTGTTTCAAAATATCTCGAGATTACTTAAAAAATATTTTTCAAAAGAGGACCGCGCGTTTATAAACGCCGTCCAGTCCATTACCAGCCAACGTATTTACAACGTTAACATCTACAAACTTGCAGTTAACCACAGCAGTGCCTCAGAAGTTAATATCTATGGAATTAAAGAATCTAATGAACGATTGGAATATCTCGGAGATGCGGTGCTGGGCATGGTCGTCGCTGACTATCTTTTCACCCAATTCCCATTTAAAGAAGAAGGATTTTTGACAGAAATAAGGTCAAAAATTGTGAATAGAGAATCACTCAACCTAATCTCTAGAAAAATAGGGCTAAACCAACTAATTAACTACCATAAAAGTAATTACACTGTAGTTCCAAAATCAATATTTGGGGACTCTTTAGAAGCATTAATTGGAGCTGTTTATAGGGACAAGGGATTTGATAAGTGTCGAAAATTCATCATTAAAAAAATCATCCTTCCCCATTATGACTTAGATGAATTGATTAACACCACCACCAATCATAAGAGTAAGCTGATAGAATGGGCACAGAAAGAAAATAAAAAAATAGCATTCAAAGTACTAGATTCAAACGAATCAATTAAGAAAAAACAATTTACGACACAAGTCGTAATTGATGAGCAATTTTATGAAATTGGCTATGGGTTAAGTAAAAAAAAGGCAGCGCAAGATGCTGCAAGAAGAACGTTAGAAATCCTGGAAGTGCAAATCAATGAATAGAACTTTGCGTATCGGAGGCGCCTGTCTCAACCAAATTCCATTTGATTGGGACCATAATTTGAGAAACATTAAAAATGCATTTCAAGAGGCTCAAAAAAATAATATTTCATTGTTATGTATGCCTGAACTTTGTATAACAGGTTATGGTTGTGAGGATATGTTTTTAAGTACCTGGCTTTGTGAAACCGCACAAACCAAATTAATTGAACTCCTCCCTTTTACTAGTGGATTAACTACCTGTCTTGGTTTGCCTGTTCGATTTAATGGCCAAGTATATAACTGTATTGCTATCGTAGAAAATAAGAGAATTTTAGGTGTATATGCCAAGCATAATTTAGCAAATAACGGTATTCACTATGAAAAAAGATGGTTTTCCTCATGGCCATATCATAAAATAGAAAATTTAAATATAGCCCACCAAACTATTCAAATTGGTGCCATTTCCTTAGAAGTTAATAATTTAAAAATTGGATTTGAAATTTGTGAAGATGCCTGGAAAAAAGATCGTCCCGCAAATAATTTTGCAACTCAAGGGATTGATCTAATACTTAATCCAAGTGCCAGCCATTTTGCATTCGAAAAAGAAAAATATAGAGAGCAACTTGTAATCGATAGTTCAAAAAAATTCAACTGTACCTACCTTTATACCAATCTTTTGGGTAATGAAGCAGGCAGGATGATATATGATGGAGACATTTTAATTGCCCAAAAAGGGAAATTAATAGGCCATAATACAAGATTTTCCTTCAAACCCTTCAATATACTCTATTGCGATGTAAACTTTGATTCACAAACCTCCTCCATAAATATCATGGAAGATTTCGAGGGTAAACTGGAAGAAATGAGTCAAGTATTGCCTCTCGCCCTTTTTGATTATTTAATAAAAAGCAAGAGTAAAGGATTTGTTCTTTCATTAAGTGGAGGTGCTGATTCTGGCACAATTGCGATCATGGTACGAAGGATGATTGACTTAGCAATTAAAGAATTAGGAATCGCACATCTAAAAGAAAAATTGGGTCTCCCAGCTAACATATTAAATGTTAAGGACATAATGTCCTCAATAATGATTACTGCTTATCAACGAACCCAAAACTCCTCCGTTGAGACCGCATCCGCTGCAAGAAAATTAGCTGAATTTATAGGCTCAACTCATTATGAGTGGGATATTGATATCCAGGTAAAAGGATATTGTGATACGATTGAAAATGCAATTGGAAGGAAATTAACTTGGGATCGAGATGACATTACCCTTCAAAATATTCAAGCGCGTGGTAGATCTCCAATTATTTGGATGCTGGCCAACATCAATCATTATCTATTACTCACTACTTCAAATAGAAGCGAAGGCGATGTTGGATATACAACTATGGATGGAGATACTAGCGGAAGTATTTCTCCTATTGCAGCTGTAGACAAATATTTTATTTTGAAATGGCTAAAATATGCAGAAAAAACCTTCAACTATACAGGACTAAACCAAATCAATAAACTTGTTCCATCAGCAGAATTGAGACCTGAAGATAAAAAACAAAATGATGAGACGGATCTTATGCCCTATCAAGTTTTGGTTGAAATTGAGCAATGGGCCATTCAATACAAATACCCACCTTTGAAAATTTATAAAATTATGAAGTCTAAGTACGGATCAGATATAAAAACTTGGATCAAGAAATTTTTTAGACTTTGGGCCGTTAATCAATGGAAAAGAGAACGAATTGCTCCTAGCTTTCATTTGGATGCCTTTAATATAGATCCTCGTACATGGTGTCGCTTTCCCATCCTATCAAGTGGGTTCAAAGAAGAATTAGATGCCCTTGATAAGATATAAGTCATGGAACAGGATCGTGCCCACTCCGTCCCCAAGGATGACAAGACGAGAATCTGCGCACAGCCAAAAAAAAACCTTTTACAGCTCCAAATTTCATAATTGCCTCTTTTGCATAACTAGAACATGTAGGTGTGAACCTGCAGGAAACTGGTAAAAATGGTGAAATACTGAGTTGATATATAATAATAGGTAACGTCAAAATTTTACGAAAAAGCATTTTCATATCACAATAGTAGATAATTGATTTGGTCTAACCAATATTTTTAGTTCTGTTTGCGTTCTCAAATGAGTATGTACCTCGCTTAAATTTGTCGGTTTGAATAATAAACTCTATTTGTTTATTTCACTTTTAGTCATACTAGCTCCAATCTTGATAGCTCAAGATAGATCTGTGCTTCCTAAAAGGGATCAACAAATAAAAGTTAATGAAATTTATATAATAGGAAATAAAAAAACCAAAGAAAAAGTAATCTTAAGAGAAATGAGTTTAACAAAAGGAACTTATATCTCACGCAATAGAATAGAAAAACGTATTAAAAGTGATAAAATAAATATTATAAATACCAATTTGTTCAATACTGTCTCTATTGAAATTTTAGAAAATCCTGAACAATTATCAATTGATATTTTTGTTAGAGTTGATGAACGATGGTATTTCTGGCCTGCACCATTGATAGGAATAGCTGATAGAAATTTGATGGATTGGCTAATAAATAGAGAAGGTGATGTCAATCGTTTCAATTATGGATTAAGATTAACTCAATATAACCTTGGAGGCCAAAATCAAACATTAAAATTTATTGGAAAAGTCGGTTTTGAAAAAAATTTACTGGTAGATTACATGATACCTTTTATTGACAAAAATCAAAAGCATGGTTTGGGATTTATCTATTCATACAGCGAAAGTGAGAACGCAGCCTATATAACCAAAGATCATGTGCCTGATTTTTTTGATTCAGATATCATTAATAGAAAAATATATTTTACCTCTAGCAGTTATACTTATCGCCCAACCTTTTATAATTTTCATAAAATCAGCTTAAGTTATCTACAAAGTGAAGTATCTGATACTATTGTCCACTTAAATCCTAATTATCATTTCAATCAAGAAAAAAAACAAAGCTATCTAGGATTAAGTTATAATTTTATCAGTGATCATCGTAACAATAAACGTTTTGCTACTTCAGGAACATTTGTAGAAGCATCTCTTGAAAATGTTGGAATTGGACACAGAAATCAATTTAATCTTTCTAACGCCAGCTTAAAATTTAACGTGTATACTCCACTAGAAAACGACTTTTTTTTAGCTAATGGAATAGTAGGACTCTATACGTTTCCTGCCCAGCAACCATATTTCAACTATCAAGGACTTGGTTATAATGAAGTTCTGGCTCGGGGTTTTGAATTGGAATTGATCGAAGGTTCAAAATTTTTTCTTCAAAAAAATACATTGAGACGAAAAATATTTGACCATTCTAAAGACATCGGAAACTTCATGCCCATATCCCAATTCGCTCAATTCAGAATGGCGGCTTACTTAAAACTCTTTGCAGACTTTGCTTGGGTTGATAATTACCCTAACTATAAAATCAGCAGTAGACTAACCAATCAGTTGCTCTATAGTTTCGGAGTAGGTTTGGATTTATTAGCAATGTATGACATGGTCTTACGTCTAGAATATTCTTACAATTCTGAAAATGAACTTAATTTTGCCCTTAATATAAAGGCCGACCTTTAATCAAATCGCTTCCATTTTTTCCTTTTACCCCTCCAATTATATTTATACCAACGTCCTATTTGTTTTCCATGATCAAATGCACCTACAAACTCAATTTGACCTAAATCATTATAATATTGCCACATTCCTGATTCTAATCCCGAAACCAACAAGCCCTCTTGCCATAAGCCTCCGTGTTCATAAAAAAATTGCCAATAACCGTTGGGAGTTCCTTGATTATAATTTCCACTCCTTTTCAAATGCCCATTAGGATAATAAAATTTCCACTTTCCAGCATACAAATTATTAAGATACTTTCCTTTTTTTTCTAACTCTCCTGTTACGTGATAGTAAAAAGCAGAATCTTGTAGAAACCCCTGGTCCCAAATTTCAATGGCTTGCAAAGATCCATTGGGATAATAATAAAGCTGCTCTCCGTCTAAAAAACCCTTATTATAAACAAGTTGTGCACTCAGTGTGCCTCCGACATAATAGAAATTCCAAGTGCCTTCTCTCTGACCATTTGCTATCCGACCTATAGATTTCATCTTGCCAGAATTCCTATAATAGCTAGTATCCTGAGCTAAAAGTGATGATATAAGTAACCACATTGACATCAATGTTATTGACCTTAAAAGCACAGTTAGCTAAAAATAATCGTGTAATAAAACAACAAAACTAATGTATCCAGATAAAATCATTAATAACTATGAGCAAATCAGATAAGTACAAATTTACTAAAAGTGATGTGAAAGTCTTTGTGTGCTTATCCCATTTATTTAATACTGCTATTACTAACTTTTAAATAGCCAAACCACCTGATAAAACAAATAAGGGCATAAAAGCAATTCTTAAAGGAGTTAAAGAAAGTCTAAACTTAACAAAATATGTGCATTCGGTAGAATTTATTGATAAAATAATTTATTGAGCGAAAGACATCCATTTGGTCTCGACATATGACAAATACTGGTGACAGCCTACATCATTCAAAATAAATATAATTGTGCTAAATCGATCTCAAATTTTAGAGATTTCATTTAGAATTTATGACAATTACATAGATCTACACGGCAAAATATAAAAAATTCTCAACTAGAAGGATCTATATACTGTTTGAATAAAAGACAATCTCCAAATTACCTGTAGATTAAGTCTTAGATTTTCGATTTCTTCAACAAAATATTATTGATAATTGCTCTCTGAACACAATAACCTCAATAATCAAACTTGAGAATTCGATTACGGATTAAATAATAAACAAATCATTATGTACTCGGTAGTATAGGATTGAAATTGGGGACTTTAAATCAAAAAAATAACAATTAAATAAACCAGGATATTAATCTATTCGGCGAAGTACAACTATATTTACACTCTTCAATAGAACCGCATCCGTAGTTCAACTGGATAGAATACCAGATTTCGGCTCTGGGGGTTGAGGGTTCGAATCCTTCCGGATGCGCAAAAGGTCTTTTGAATCAAAAGACCTTTAATCCCTCTTTCAAGGCTTAATGGG
>PYIJ01417566.1_pt1 | contig 47936 bp, 47 predicted proteins | sample 3578051 | NCBI WGS metagenome assembly PYIJ01 (sample SAMN08408021, study PRJNA431606) | Marine metagenome isolate SA_KN192-05_S13_5m, whole genome shotgun... | biome: marine; feature: oceanic pelagic zone; material: water; isolation source: surface water sample, 0.2-0.8 um fraction ... | reverse complement strand
ATTTCCGTTAACAATGTGACAAAATATCTAATTGATTGCACTACGCATTAGTTTCTCACCTTGTGAAAGACTTGAATTCATCAAGTCTTTTACATGGTATATCTTCATTTTTTGGGCCAACAAATACTCTCTCTTTTCGCGATCACTCCCTTGAAAATTACTATTAAAATCACGCATCCAGGCCATCATGGCCTCATTGGCATTTAATAAGATCTCAGCTTGTCTAATTAATTCTAAAGAATCTGGAGATGTCAATGCAGTCGATCTGCATTGCTTTTCTAAACTGCGAATCTTTCCCATTTTAGGCATGACCTCATCATGGGCGTCCATTATCTCTTGAAACAAAAAATCTACTTCATCCCCTGATTTTATCGAGCAACCCAATAAAAATATATACAGAAACAAATGGCTACACTTTAATTTTATCATTCTTAAAAATACTTAGCAATACATAAAAATAAATATCTATATGTGATGTGGTTAATCATTTTTTTTGAAAAATTCAACCGAATTTGACTTTCGGATTGTAGTTTTAAGCTATTCTGCTGTTTTGTGCCAGCTGCGTTAAGCGTTTGATTCTGAAAATCCCTCAAAAGAATGAAAAAACCTTTGAATATTTTATTAATTTACTTTTTTTAACCGTTTAAAATGAAAAATATTGAGTTTAATGTTCATTTCGTAGTGATCTAGTTTATATTTCGGGGAAATTTAGATTCAATGAGTCAAAAAACCAAACACCAAAAAACAAACTCTGTCTGATTTTAATCTAATTTACATGAACGTATTTGATATTATCGCCTTGTTTATTTTTCTCGCCGGCCTTTTCATATTTCTTAATATTTATGTTCTGAAATTACCTTCAACCATTGGCGAAATGATGTTGGCATTATTACTTTCTCTGTGCTTAATCACTGTGGGATATCTGATTCCATCACTGAAAATAGATGCCGCTCATATCGAAGAATACCATTACGCTGACATTATTTACCAGATTGTATTGAGTTTCCTACTTTTCTCAAGCGCCTTAAATATGGACTTTAAAAAACTTGCCCAACATAAAACAGCAGTGTTAATTTTGGCAATTGTAGGCGTAATTATTTCAACAGGGATAATTGGAACCTCTGTCTATTTCATGCTGGGCTGGATCGGCATAAAATTAAATTTTTTGTATTGCCTAGTATTTGGCGCATTAATCTCCCCGACTGACCCAATTGCTGTAACTGAATACCTTCGCCGTTTTAAAATTTCAAAAAACGTTGAAATGAAAATTGAAGGTGAATCACTTTTAAATGATGGAATAGCTGTTGTTTTAGCCCTGACTTTGGTTGACTTAGCTGGAGGACAAGCAGATCATCAACTTGGTTTTTTTGAAGTAATTTATATTTTTCTAGCAGATGTTGGAGGAGGCATATTTATTGGCCTTCTAATGGGATACCTTGGATATCGCTTACTAAAATATATTGATAATGATGAATTTCACGTAGAAATACTAATCACGATCACTATTGTTCTTTTTGGAACTACAATGGCAGACTTCATGCATGTTTCCTCAAAGCAAGCGGCAGTTATTATGGGTTTGGTAATTGGTAATGAAGGTCGTTCGACAGAAGTTAGTGGAATAGCAGGCGATTATGTTTTTAAATTTTGGAATCTCATTCAAGATTCCTTTGCTACCATGCTTTTCGTACTTATTGGACTCGAGATGTTGGTGATTCCTTTGCGTTTTGATTACTTTGCGGCAGGTTTTTTTGCAATCAATCTCGTCTTACTTGGTAGGTGGATGAGTGTATTTATACCTATCAAAATCATGTCTATAAAGAAAAAATTTGAACCACATACCATTTCTGTTATGTCATGGGGAACTTTGAGAGGAGGTATTCCAATTGCTTTATCTTTAACACTTCCGGAGTTTAACGGTAAAGATGTAATTATTACCATGACTTACGTAGTAGTTGTCTGGACAATCATCTACCATGGATTAACATTACCGGTACTAATTAAAAGTTTTGTACCTGATACGAAAAATTAATTTTGACTTTAGAGTCCTAAAGTGCAATCAATTAATATTATATTCATGTTTTCATAATGAAAAGGGTAAATACCAAGGCATTCTCTTTTATGAATCTTATTATTACTTTTTTTTTCCTGTGCTTGATTGTAGGATGTTTACCAAAGGAAAAAAAAATTGTTAAAAGGAAAAATTCGCTTAGAATAAGAAAAGAAATTAATCTTATAACTCCCAAAATAGGCAGCATTTTCCCTTTAGATTCAATTATCTTGTTTAATTTAGAACATAAAAAAAATCACCCTATTGACTCTATAAAGCTAGAAGGTGACGGTGGATATAAAATCTTTAAGGGGAATCATTTTGAATGGCAGCCCGAACGTTACCGTACCGGCGATACTCAAATTTCAATTACGGCTTATTTTAGAGGTAAAAAAGAAAAAATCTATCCTAAAATTAAATTTGTATCTAATCTGAATCCGACAAGATTTACATATGAGTTGATCAATACTTATCCGCACAATGATAAATCATACACCCAGGGACTTTTTTTTCACAATAATTATCTGTATGAAAGTACGGGTCACAGGGGATCCTCAACCATCGGAAAATATGATTTAGTCACAGGAGAGATCATTCAAGTAGCTAATATAGAAAATAAATATTTTGGTGAAGGAGCCACTTCTTGGAAGGAAAAGATTTTCCAAATCACGTGGGAATCTCAAATCGCATTTGCCTATGATACAAATCTTAATCGTATCAGAACTTTTAATTACTCAGGAGAAGGATGGGGCCTAGCTACGTGGGGAGATACTTTGGTAATGAGTGATGGATCAGAAAACATTTATTTTCTCAATCCAAAGGACTTTTCTCAAATAGATAGACTTCAGGTTTACAATCAAACTAGCAAAATCGATTTTTTAAATGAACTAGAAGTGATAGGGAATGACCTTTATGCCAATGTATACACGACGAAATCTGATGAAATTGTGATCGTAGATTTGTTAACAGGGCGAGTCAAAGGAATCATTGATTTGATGGGATTAATTGATCGATCAAAATACCAAGGTATCGACCATGTGCTTAATGGTATAGCCTTCAATCAAAACAAACTATTTTTGACAGCTAAATGGCACCCTAAACTTTATGAAATAAATCTAGTAAAAGTCCAGTAACCCTTATTCATTTGTGATGTAAATAAACTCTTTAAAAGATTTTCTATTTTTATTTATATTCCAATGATTCTTTGATCTATCTTATTTTTATAAAACTAACCATTTCTACTTTTTATTAACCCAATATTACTGAAATCAATAGCCATACGATTGATGATTTATCATTCACTTATTTCTTTTTTAATGCATTACCATATTCAAGGGACGTAGTCTAAGTTATTAATTACCCAAAGGTTTATCTTTTTTAATCAAAAGACACAAGCGACTAATTTTAATGAATATTATTTTTTATTCATAGTATCTCCCAGTTTTACATCAATTTGAACGATATAAATTATGATAGAGACTTATTAATTAAGGTGATTTCATTCGTAAGAAACTAAAACTTATAATTATGGAAGCTAACCGATTAATCAAAAATGGCCAATCTAAACTAAACTTACCGAAAGATAATGCCTATATTTTGAGTAGCAAAATTCGGTTTCTTCTAAATTGCATCAGAAAACATGGTTTCAAAAAAAATGAATTAAATATGAAGTTATAAGAGATTATATAGACCAAAGATTTTGAGAATACAAAAATTCTCTTTTTTTTAGCCAAAATAATTTAAATTAAGATAGTTTAAGTTTGATAAGTTCTTTTTAGTTATACTTTTGCGCGAAAATTAAATATTACTATTATGTATTGGACACTAGAATTGGCCTCATATCTTGAAGATGCACCATGGCCAGCTACCAAAGATGAGCTAATAGACTTTTCGATTCGTTCTGGAACACCCTTAGAAGTGGTAGAAAATCTGCAGGAACTAGAAGACGATGGAAATCCTTATGAAAATATAGATGAGATCTGGCCTGATTATCCAACCAAAGAAGACTTTTTCTTCAATGAAGATGAATATTAGGCCAAATTCTCAGATAAAAAAAGCTGAGCCAAGTAAAGATCTTCGTTTGTGGTAATCTTAATATTTTCATAAGACCCCTCTATTAAATGTACTTCATGACCATCTGAGGCGACTACTGAAGCATCGTCCGTAAAACGGATATTATAAGGCTGCATATAAGCCTTTTTCAATAGTTTAATGTCAAAAGTTTGAGGTGTTTGGATCAAATAATAATTTGATCTATCTCTAGAAACCGTTTTACTTCCTAATCTCTCTCTTATTGAATCTTTGAGTGCAACCGCCGCTATAGCAGATTTGTGTACACTTGCAGCTTTAAAACCCGAATTGATTAATCGAGTATTAACACAAGGTCTGGCAGCATCATGAATGGCGACAGTACCTGCTCCATCTATTCCTTTTAATCCGTTCCTTACAGAGTGAAAACGGCTATCTCCACTCTCAACTAATCTTATAGAGTAATTAGGAAGCCATTTTTCTTTGATACTTCCCCATCTTTTGAAATACTTTTTGGACAACACTAGAATCAAAACATCCACCTCAGCTTTTAAAAATGATTCTATTGTATGGACCAAAACAGGTTTACCTAAAATTTCGATAAACTGCTTAGGAACATCGTTTTGCATTCGAGCACCATGTCCTCCCGCGACAATGACAGCAAAACGACATCCTACATTCATATTATATTATCAGCATGGCATCGCCGTATGTAAAAAATCGATATTTTTCCTTAATCGCCAGCTGATAAGCTTCCATAATTAAATCATATCCTCCAAAGGCTGAAGCCATCATCAGTAAGGTAGATTCTGGCAGATGAAAATTAGTAACCAGCGCATTACATATTTTGAAGTCATAAGGCGGAAAAATAAATTTATCTGTCCAACCAGTACTTTCTTTCAATCGTTCACCTGCCGAAACAGAAGACTCCATTGATCGCATTACGGTGGTGCCAATTGCACAAACTTTTTGCTTTGCGTCTAATGCCTTGTTTACTCTAATTGCTGTTTTATTCAAAACTTCGAAATTTTCACTATCCATTTTATGTTTGGTTAAATCCTCAACATCTACTGGTCTGAAGGTACCTAGACCAACATGTAAAGTGATAGTTTCTACATCGACACCCACGATCTCAAGTCTTTTAAGTAGTTGTTTCGTGAAATGTAATCCGGCTGTGGGTGCCGCCACAGCGCCCACTTTTTCAGCATAAATAGTTTGAAAACGTTCCTTGTCGGAAGCCTCTGCAATCCGATTTAACATCTTTGGGAGTGGCGTTTCTCCCAGATTATCAATCAGCTTGTAAAAGTCATGCTCTTCACCATCAAAAAGAAATCTAATCGTCCTACCTCTGGACGTGGTATTATCTATAACCTCAGCTACTAGTTCGCCGTCACCAAAATACAACTTATTACCTACTCTTATTTTTCTTGCAGGATCAACCAATACATCCCAAAGATGCATTTCCTTATTAAGCTCTCTCAGCAAAAAGACCTCTATTTTTGCTCCAGTTTTTTCTTTATTTCCATATAATCGAGCAGGAAACACTTTGGTGTCATTGATAACCATAACATCATCTTCGCTAAAATAATTAACGAGGTCTTTAAAGGTCTTATGCTCAAAATTTCCTGAATCCTTGTGAATCACCATCAAACGTGATTCATCCCTATTTTCTACAGGGTGCGAGGCGATCATACTTGAAGGAATATCGAATTTGAATGCTGATAACTTCATAAATAAAATTATGGGACAAAAAAAATTTGAAGCAAAACTAAACAAATGTTTTATATAATTTTAAATTTTTCAAATCTAGCCAATTATCTTGCTCAGTAATATGAAAATTGTTTTCAAACTTATTATTGAAAGTTTCCGTTTTGCTTGGAATGCATTAAAAATAAATATTCTGAGAACTACACTATCCATTCTAGGTGTAACCGTTGGAATTTTTGCAATTATTTCTGTGTTTACACTTGTTGATTCATTGGAACGTAGCATTAAAGAAAGTTTTAATTTTCTTGGCGCTAACACATTAATTTTACAAAAATGGCCCTGGGGTTTGGGGGGAGATGAGGTTTACCCTTGGTGGAAATATTTGAAACGCCCGCATCCCACTTGGGAAGAATACAAGTTTTTGGCAGCTAATGTAACCAATACTTCAAGTTTATGCATTACGGCTAACAAAGAAAATATTGTTGCTAAGTTTAGAAACAATAGTAGCAATGAAGGAATCCTGGCAGGCGTTTCTAATACATTCAAAGATGTTTATGAGCTAACTATAGAAGAAGGTCGATATTTTACTGAGCAAGAATCAATTGGGGGTAGACCCGTAGCCATCATTGGACATAGAATCGCTAAAGATTTATTTAATGATCTTAATCCTATAGGTAAAGTATTTAAAATCAAAGGAATATCTTTTTATACAATAGGAAAATTAAAGGAAGAAGGAGAAGGATTTCTTGAAATGGATTCCAAAGATGATCAAATCATTATCCCCTATCGTTCCTTCACCCGGCTTTATTACATAGGTAAGGGTAAGGGGGGGTTAGAGCCATACATCACCCTAAAGGGCTATGAATCAGATTTAGGACTTATTCAGCTCGAATCTGAAATAAAAGGGCTGATGAGGTCTAAAAGAGGATTAAAGCCAAGAGAAGAAGAAAATTTTGCTATCAATCGTCCCGATGCAATTACTGAGTTCATCGGTACCACGTTCGATATTATTGGTATTGCAGGCTGGATCATTGGTTCGTTTTCAATTCTTGTAGGAGGATTTGGGATTGCAAATATAATGTTTGTTTCTGTACGGGAACGGACTAATATTATAGGCATTCAAAAGTCACTTGGAGCAAAAAATTATTTCATCTTATTTCAATTTTTATTTGAATCCATATTCCTTTCTTCGATCGGCGGAATTCTCGGTATTCTCTTAGCTTATTTATTAAGTTTCACTGACTTAGGAACCTTGCATCTTGAACTCAGCTTTTATAATGTTTTCCTAGGTTTGGGCGTTTCTGTGGTTATCGGTTTAATTTCCGGAATCGTCCCGGCAGCTCAAGCGGCAAAAATGGATCCCGTAGTGGCCATTAGGATACAATAGATTGGGACTAAAGTTAATACTTGAAATAATTTTAAAAAAAAATATAAACTCAATATCAACTGTGAATCTTTTCCTTTATTAATTGCTCTAACTCATCCATGAGTTCTGAGTTATCCTCTAGAAGTACCTTAACTGCATCTCTTCCTTGGCCTAGCTTATTCCCTTCATAAGAAAACCAAGAGCCTGATTTCTGAATAATTTCTAATTCAACACCCAAATCTAAAATTTCGCCAGATTTGCTAATACCCTTACCATACATTATGTCAAATTCTATCACTTTAAATGGAGGAGCTATTTTATTTTTAACAACTTTCACCTTAGTTCTGTTTCCTAATATATTATCTGCACTTTCTTTAATTTGACCTATGCGTCGAATGTCCAATCTTACCGATGAATAAAACTTAAGTGCATTTCCACCAGTAGTTGTCTCTGGATTACCAAACATAACCCCTATTTTCTCTCGAAGCTGGTTAATAAAAATACATGCACAGCCTGATTTACTGATAGCTCCTGTTAATTTTCTCAGTGCCTGAGACATCAATCTCGCTTGAAGTCCCATTTTACTATCTCCCATCTCTCCTTCAAGCTCACCTCTTGGCACTAAGGCCGCTACAGAGTCTATGACTATAATATCTATGGCGCCGGATCTGATAAGGTGTTCGGTGATTTCTAAGGCCTGTTCTCCATTGTCTGGCTGGGATATAAGTAAGTTTTCAGTATCAATCCCCAATTTCTCCGCATAACTTTTGTCAAAAGCATGCTCAGCATCGACAAAAGCTGCCAACCCCCCTTTTTTTTGTGCCTCCGCAATACAATGCATTGATAGAGTCGTTTTTCCCGAAGATTCAGGTCCGTATACTTCTATTACTCTTCCTTTTGGAATACCACCAACTCCTAAGGCAAGATCTAATCCTAGAGAACCAGTTGATATTACGGGTATATCCATTACTTTTTCATCACTCAATTTCATAATAGACCCCTTACCGTAAGTTTTTTCTAGTTTGTCAATAGTTAGTTGGAGTGCTTTATATTTTTGTTCCTTTTCTTTGTCTTGCATTTTACTTTAATTTTTTTTACTAAAATTATTAGCTAAAATAAAAAAAAATTGGAAATGACTAGGCTGTTTAGCTAAATATTTTAGTTTTTTATACTGTAAAAGCCATGATTCTTCTTAAATTTTATTTTTTCAAGTAATAAAAGTGGTTTCAGGAAGCGAAAACTAAAGTTATTTCTCGAAACTTAATTAAACTAATAATTTTTAGTTTACAATAATCCTTTTCGTGTCATTAACCATTTAAAAAATAAAATGATTACTCTTATCTCAAAGCAAAAACAGCACTAGATACCATTTTGCATAGATCATGTAAGGGATCAATAAATCTCTATAGTTTATTTATTTTTCTAAGATCGCATAGCCCTTGTTGTAAAATTCCCATTAATTAACTAATTAAATAGATGAGCTTGTGTTTAAATTTGTAAGTGACTTACTACAAGTTTCGAAAATTATAAATTTTAAAATTCGTCGTGTTCACATGTTTAATAACTTAGGCTTAAAGTCAATTTAAGTGAATATTTAATTTTCTTAAAATGAACTTAACATACTGTTTGATTTGAACTCAAAAAACAAAATATTAATCGTAGATGATAATCCTGACATTGTCGAAATGCTTGAATACAATCTTTCATCTGAGGGCTATAGAATTAAAAGTGCAGCCAATGGTCTTGAAGCCTTGGCTTTAGCTAAAAAATTTATACCCGATCTTGTTATTTTAGATATCATGATGCCCGAAATGGATGGTGTTGAAACTTGTCGTCAAATACGAACTATTCCCGAACTGGCCGACAAGCTCGTAATATTCCTTACGGCAAGATTAGAAGAATACTCTGAAATCGCGGCGTTCGAAACAGGTGCAGATGATTACATTACCAAACCTATCAAACCACGAGCATTGATCAGTAGAATCAATGCCTTGTTCAGAAGAAACCTAAAAGAGGACTTGGAGAATTTTCCGGTTACTATTAAGGGTTTAGAAATTAATCCTACTTCTCATACCGTAAAACTCAATGGCAAAAAGATTATTTTTACTAAAAAAGAATTTGAATTACTGTTTTTTCTAGCTCAAAATCCTGATCAGGTTTTTAGTAGAGATACTTTGTTAAAAAAAATTTGGGGACCAAATGTATACGTTACGGTCCGAACGATAGATGTCCATGTCAGAAAGGTCAGAAAAAAAATTGGTCACAATTTCATCATGACTATTAAAGGTGTTGGCTATAATTTTACGAATGATTAAGTTAACATTATGACGATTAACTCAAAGGGTCTTGCAATTATCCTTGCCTTGATAATGTCAATTATCACTACTACTGCTCTTTTTTTAATCCCAAACGTCCCTGACAAAGCTATTTTTTTAACTTTTCTTTTATCTTTTCTTATTGGGTTCAGTATAATTCGAGTCATGTCCGAGTTATTGTTTTTTAAAGAAATCAATGACATTTATAAAGCCCTAGAAAATATCCAAGATGAAAAGTTAACTGCCATTTCTAATTCAAAAAAATCTTATTTTAATCCACTCAAAAAAATAAATAATGAAATTTCTTCTTATGTTGATAGAAAACAAAAGGAAATCGATGAATTAAAGAAAATGGCTAATTTCAGGAGAGAATTCATCGCTGATGTTTCTCATGAACTCAAAACTCCAATATTTTCAGCTCAAGGATTTATTCATACACTCTTGGATGGAGCTATTCACAATAAATCAGTCAGAGAGAATTTTCTTAAAAAAGCGGCTAAGAGTTTAGATCTACTAGATCTAATAGTTCAAGATTTAATGACAATTACTCAAATTGAAAAAGGGGAAATTAACTTGCGTTTCGAATCCTTTGATTTAATTAAACTAAGTGAAGAAGTCATAGATCAACTCGAAAAAAAAGCCTATCAAAAACAGGTAAAATTAAAATTACTTAACTCAAAAGTTGAACCTATTTATGCAATTGGTGATTATCAGCGAATCTATCAAGTGATCCAAAATTTAATATCTAATTCCATTAATCATGCGGGTTCTGGGACTCAAGCTATCATCAAAATCACCTCTGTAGGACAAAAAGTTGTTTTTGAGTTGGTTGACAATGGCATCGGGATTCCAAAAAGTGATCTCCCTCGAATTTTTGAGCGCTTTTATCGTATAGATAAAAGTCGCTCTAAAGAAACAGGCGGCTCAGGATTAGGTTTATCTATTGTTAAGCATATAATTGAGAAGCATCAATCAAAAATTAATGTTGAAAGTAGTAGAAAAGGGACGAAATTTTGGTTTGATCTCAAAGGAGGTTCTCAACCAAAATGAGAAACAAAACTGCTGCCTCGATTTGGTAATGAAAAGATTAAATAGCTATTGCAAATTCGAGAAAGTCATCATTTTTGAAAACGATGATTTTATTGTTATTAATAAACCTCAAAATATCTCCACCTTAAATGATCGAAATTCTCCAATAAACATTCTTAATTTGGCAAGATCTTATTATAAAAACGCGAAAGTCTGCCATAGATTAGATAAAAACACTTCTGGTATTTTGATCATTGCAAAAAATGATAGATTTTACAGATATTTCTCAATACTGTTGGAGAAAAGATCAGTTATAAAAACTTATCATGCCCTTGTTGATGGTGTTCAAAATATTGTAGAATTAGAACTTAACAAACCTATTAGCACCTCATCTAGACGCTCAAAAGTAGATTTTCAACAGGGAAAACCCTCCGAAACCCTAGTATCAACTATTGAAAAGTATAAAAAACACTCACTTTTAGCATGTATCCCTTTTACTGGTCGCATGCATCAAATAAGAGTTCATCTATCAAATTATGGCTTGCCTATTATTGGAGATCAGCATTACGGCGGAAAAGACCTTTTCCTTTCAGAAATAAAAAGAAATTATAAATTTTCAAAAAATAAAAAAGAAAAACCACTAATGGGGCGATTAGCTCTGCACGCCGCAGGCATTCAGTTTGAATTTAAAAATGGGAACATAATGAATCTTACGGCGCCTTACCCTAGAGATTTACAAGCTGCAATCCAACAACTTAAAAAAAACAACCGTTAATAAAAGTGAGTATCTTGTTTTTCCAAAATATAAAATCTATTTTTGTGTCCCTTTTAAAGATATAAGGATTAATAATTGTTTAAAAGTACCGGTAAATTGGAAACATTAAGTTACAAGACCATCGCATCAAATAAATCAACAGTCGAAAAAGGTTGGATAATTATAGATGCGAATAACAAAATATTAGGAAGATTGGCCAGCGAAGTAAGTAAAATCATCAGGGGAAAACACAAACCTTCATTTTCTGCACACGTCGATTGCGGAGACAACGTTATTGTCATCAATACTGACAAAATTCGTCTTACTGGAAAAAAATGGACAGATAAAGTGTACATTCACCACACAGGGTACCCTGGAGGCCAACGTAAACAAACCTCCAAAGAGATGTATCAAAAATCGTCAACACTATTAATTGAAAGTGCAGTAAAAGGTATGCTTCCTAAAAATCGATTGGGTCGCAAACTTTTTAAAAACCTTTATGCTTATGCGGGTTCCGAACATCCACATGAAGCTCAAAAACCAACAGAGATAAAATTATAATTTGAATGGAAGTAATCAAAACAATTGGTAGACGAAAAACTGCTATCGCTCGTTCCTACCTATCAAGCGGAAAAGGAGAAATCAAAGTCAACAATCGTGATTTTAAGGATTATTTTCCATCAGAGGTACTTCAAATTATTGTTAAGCAGCCACTCGTGACTATTGAACAAAATAATAACTTTAATATCAATATCAATGTTTTTGGTGGTGGTCTTTCAAGTCAGGCTGAAGCTATTAGGCTCAGTATCGCCCGTGCTTTGGTTGAATTAGATCCAGAAAGTAGAACTGCTTTAAAAGCAGAAGGATTCCTAACGAGAGACTCAAGAATGGTTGAACGTAAAAAATACGGACGAAGAAAAGCAAGAAGGGCATTTCAGTTCAGTAAACGATAAGTTCGCAATTATAAAATGGCAAAAATTACAACAAAAGAATTACTGGATGCTGGCGTCCACTTTGGACATCTTACTCGTAAATGGGACCCTCAGATGGCTCCTTTCATATTTATGGAGAAGAACGGTATTCACATTATTGATTTAAATAAATCACTACAACATCTAGAAGAAGCGTGCGCTGCATTACAAGCTGTCGTACGGTCTGGTCGTAAAATAATGTTTGTAGCTACAAAAAAGCAAGCAAAAGAGATCGTAGAAGAACAGGCAAAAAAGCTAAAAATGCCCTATGTCACAGAAAGGTGGCTCGGAGGTATGTTAACCAACTTCGCTACGATCAGGAAATCTTTGAAAAAAATGACTACCATTGACAAATTACTGAAAGAAGACGCTTACAGTAATCTCGCTAAACGTGAAAAGTTGATGCTTTCAAGAGAAAGAGCTAAACTAGAGCGTGTACTTGGGGGTATTGCTGATCTGAACAGATTGCCAGCTGCACTTTTTGTAGTAGATATCAAACGTGAGCACATCGCTATCGCAGAGGCGCAGAAACTAAACATACCTGTCTTTGCTATGGTAGACACTAACTCCAATCCAAATGAAGTTGATTATCCTATCCCTGCTAATGATGATTCTTTCAAATCTATTTCTTTGATCACCAATCACCTTAGTAATGCTATGGAACTAGGACTCAACGAAAGAAAAAAAGAAAAAGAAGATTCTAAAATAGCTGAGGAAGCGAAGAAACAAAAAGCTGAAGAGGTTGGAGAAAAAAAGATTGACCACTCAAATTCTTAAGTATATAACCAAGGATTTAATCAAATATTAAATTGGACATCAACACTGAGATGTTCAATTTTTGTTTAAAAGATCTTACAACTATAATAAACAACAAAAAAATGACAATTAGCGCTCAAGAAGTAAATAAGCTCAGGCAAATGACCGGCTCAGGTATGATGGACTGTAAAAAAGCATTGTTAGAAGCCAATGGTGATTTTGACAAAGCAATTGAATTCCTGAGAAAAAAAGGACAAAAAGTATCTGCCTCAAGAGCAGATCGAAAAACTTCTGAAGGTATCATCTTTACCAAGATCAGCGAAGATGGTTCGAAAGGAGCATTGGTCGCCTTAAGTTGTGAGACTGATTTTGTTGCTAAAAATGAAGCATTTATAGCACTAGGAGAAGAAATTTTAGCCTGTGCATTTGATAAAGAACCCACAGACATCGATGCCTTGAAAGCCCAAAATTTAGGTAAGCTCACGGTTCTCGAAAAAATTATAGAAAATACGGGTAAGATTGGAGAAAAACTGGAAATCAGCTCTTTTGAAATATTAAATTCTGAAAGAGTCGTTTCCTATGTTCATTCAAACAAAAAATTAGGGGTATTAGTAGGCTTAGGTAATACCAATGGAGTACCTATTGAAGAAGTAGGTCGAAATGTTGCCATGCAAATAGCATCCATGAACCCTCTAGCCGTTAATAAGGAAAGTGTTAATCCCCTCATTATAGAAAAGGAAATTGAAATTGGTAAAGAACAGGCACGAAAGGAAGGGAAACCAGAAGCTATTATTGAAAAAATTGCAAATGGAAAACTACAAAAATTCTTCAGTGAAAATACACTCATGAGCCAAAAATTTGTGAAAGACAATTCTATAACGATAACTCAATACTTGGATAGTGTTTTTAAAGGTATGACTGTAACTAAGTTTAAGAGAATAATCATTGAATAAACCATATTAGATACTAAAAAAAAGGTCATCTAATTAATGGTTGACCTTTTTATTTTGTAATTATCAAAGTCCATACTACATTAAGAAAACTGCTTCTAGAGCTCAAAAATTCCAATAATTGAAAAGCGAGGATGAAATACACTTAAATAAAATAGTCAATATAAAATCATGTAAATACCTCTAACTCCTTTGATAACGCCCATTTTTTAACCTCAAGACTTGCTTCAACTTTTGTTTTTTGAATAAAAAGCCTACCTTTGCATTCCTCTAATAAATGGTAATAAAATGGCAAATCACAAGTCTGCAAAAAAGAGAATAAAGTCAAGCGAAGTCAAAAGACTTAGAAATCGCTACCAACATAAAACAACACGCACATATCTTAAAAAACTTCGTGAATCGACGGATAAAGTTGAATCTGAAAAATTACTAAAAGAAGTGGCGAGCATGCTAGACAAGCTTTCAAAGAGAAACATCATACACAAAAATAAAGCAGCCAACATAAAGTCTAGTCTAGCTAAACGGGTGGTTACACTCTAATAGAAATATCTATCAAGACTTTATTCTCTATTCGAAAAACATTGAACAGTTTAGTCGACAAAGGTATGCAGACAAGATCATAGACTAACAGCGTCTCAACTTTAACAAATTCTGAGATATAGGAGTTTTAAGAATCTAGATGGAAATAACAATTGACGGTAATTTTCGGAAATATTTTATCTCCGAAAAATAACTAGCTCCAAAAAATAGCTCATCTTAAAACCAAAAATAATATTCAAAAATTTGGTTTTGCCTACGACATGGACATCTTCAATGCACTTGAATTAAGAGAAAATCCAGACGCGTTCAAAACTCAAATCATTCGAGGCAATCGATTACTCAAAATTATATTTTTAAATTAGGCCTGTTGATATGATAAATATTAATCATGTATAATTTTGTTAAAAATAATTATGTAGTCATTAAGAAGAAGTAAATATCTAAAGGTGGAATTTGATACCCTCAACAAGTATGTGAGAGACTTATCAATTGATAATCATCCTTGTGGAAATATAACTGTTTCTTGGGCTTATTAACTTTATAATTAATTAAAAAGTAAAAAATTCACTTGATATTTTAAATATTTCATATGTATTCGATACCAATGCTGCGTTTTATAGTTTTGCAGGTGATTTTTTAATTTATAACCGAGCATCCCGATGAAAAAAATAATTTGGTTCTTACTCCCAATACTATTAATACTCTTATTTTATTCATTTTCGGATAATGAAAATAACAAAAATTATCTGTCAGAAATTGAGCAGGAAATCAGCAATAGACATAAATATCTAGCCTTTAATAGGGCCTCCCCCTTTAAACAGTTTGATGTCTTTTACCAAAGCCCTAGTTATTATCCTATCGATAAAAAATATAAAGTCAATGCCGAAGTAGAGAGAATTAAAGAAAGGAAAATAGTATTTTTAAATACGAACGACGGTAAGTCAGAGCGCTATCAAAAATTTGCTTGGTTAAAATTCTCATTAGATGGACAATTATTAAGATTACTTGTACTTAAACCCTTAGAATTTGGAAACAATAAAGCCTTATTCTGTGGTTTTGCAGATGATACTAGTGGTGAAGGCAGTTATGGAGGTGGACGCTATTTGGATGTCACCATTGGAAAATCCAATAAAATAAGTCTTGACTTCAATTTAGCCTATAATCCATATTGTGCCTATGTTGATCAGTATACGTGTCCACTTCCACCCTCTGAAAATATTCTTCCCATCGCCATAGAAGCAGGTGAGCGAGCATATAAAATTGAATAGATAACCTATTTTAATGCGGACACTTTATATTTTTGTACTCAGCTCCTTAAAGAGTCCTACATATGAAAATTTCACACGACTGGCTAACTCATTTTATTGAACTTCCTGAACCTCCAGAAACCGTTTCAGAGATTCTGACGCAAACAGGTCTCGAAGTGGAAAACATCTTAAAAATTGAAAAAATAAAAGGAGGACTTCAGGGCCTAATCATAGGAGAAATCATGAGTTGTTCCCAACATCCTAATGCGGATAAATTAAAATTGACGCGAGTAAATATAGGATCAGATAACCTGCTCGATATCATTTGTGGTGCTCCTAATGTAAGGGTAGGACAAAAAGTTGTAGTTGCTCCTATCAACTGTTGGATATATCCGATACAAGGAGAACCCCTTCAAATAAAAGAAACTAAGATCCGCGGCGAAGTATCACAAGGTATGCTTTGTGCTGAAGATGAAATTGGCTTAGGAATAAATCATGAGGGTATCATGATTTTGACAACTAACTGTGTCAATGGTACTCCACTAAATAAACTATATAAAAATGAGAAAGATGTTATTTATGAAATCAGTGTGACTCCTAATAGAGGAGACGCAACCTCTCATTTAGGAACTGCAAGAGATATTAAAGCTTATTTCAACAGGCAATTGACCCTTCCGACTCTAAAAGATTTTGATCTCAGTCATCCAAAAAATCCAATAAAAGTAGCCGTAGAAGATCACGAGGGCACTCTTAGATATTCTGGAGTGACTCTGAGAGATCTTAAGATTTCACCATCACCAGATTGGCTCAAATGGAAGCTCAAGGCCATTGATTTAGAGCCGATCAATAACATCGTCGATGTCACTAACTATGTCCTTCACAGCCTTGGACAGCCCATGCACGCTTTTGATGCCAAAGTGGTAAGAGATTTAATTATTGTAAAACGTTTACCATCGGGTACTCCGTTCACCACCCTAGATGGCAAAGAAAGAAAACTGAGTGACCAAGACTTAATGATCTGCAACATCGAAGGTGGTATCTGCCTTGCAGGGGTTTTTGGTGGTGAAAAATCTGGAGTCACCAATGAGACAACCGATATATTTTTGGAGAGTGCCTGCTTTTCTCCTGAACACGTAAGAAATACCTCACAACGGCATGGGTTAAATACAGATGCGTCTTTTAGATTTGAGCGGAGTACTGATCCAGAAATGACCATTTTTGCATTAAAATATGCAACACAGTTAATTCTGGAAATTGCCGGTGGTTACATCTCATCTGATTTTATAGACGTTTACCCAAATCCGATAACTCCCCAGATTATCCCGACTACCTTTCAAACCTTTGATAGACTTATTGGAGAAACGTTAGAAAAAAAACGTATTATCAACATCTTGAATAGCTTAGACATCAAAACTACCGATATTAAAAAAAATACATTTAATGCTCATGTCCCTCCTTATCGGAGTGAGGTAACTCGAGAAGCAGATTTGGTTGAAGAAGTCTTACGCATCTATGGAATCAATAACATTCCCTTTGATGATCATTTCTCCACAGGATATCTGGCGGAATTTAATGAAATAGAGCCCTACAAATGGCAAGAAAAAATATCTCATTTTTTGTCGGGTAAAGGTTTTCAAGAAATTTTAACAAATTCCCTAACTAATCAAAAATACGAAAATGATTTAAAACTGGGGAAAAATGAGGTGGTTGAAATAATGAATCGCTCTAGTGATGCCCTTGGAATACTTAAACCGACCCCTTTATATACTGCATTAGAAGCTGTACGTTTCAATCTCAATAGGAAACAAGAAAGTCTTAGATTATTTGAATTCAGTAAAACCTATGATCGTAAGAATGATCAGTTAACCGAGACGAATAATCTGTGTTTGTTTCGAATTGGAAATAAACAAGAAGCATCATGGATGGAACAAACTGTCCCGGTAACTTTTCATCACCTTTTTGGAGATATTGAAGATTTGATTCAAAAAAGTGGTAATGACTCACCTAAATTGATCCCGGCAACCTCTTCTATTTTTGAATATGGCATAAATCTTTACCATCAAGAAAATCTCATCGGGAAAATCGGGAAAATCGTCCCCAAGATCTCCCAATATTTTGATATTAAATATGACGTTTTTTATGGCGAAATTGATTGGAATCATCTGGTGAAAAAAGCTGACAACACTGTCTCATTTGAAAAAATATCGAAATATCCCGAAGTTCGTAGAGACCTCTCCTTGATCATCAAAAAAAATGTGACTTATGATAAAATAAAGGAAATCGCTCAATCAACTGAAAAAAAGCTGTTATCTAAAATAAACGTCTTCAACATTTATGAAGGTGATAAAATTGGAAATGAAAACAAAGCTTATGCTATCGCTTTTTATTTGCAAGATCAAGAAAAAACCTTGAATGATAAGCAAATTGACAAAATAATGAGTAAACTTATATATCGATTTGAAAATGAATTGAATGCCGTTATCCGCAAATGACCATAAACTCTCTAAATAACGAACTAAATAGCTTAGAAAGGAGAATTAAACTCATTATTTCTGAACAAGTGAAATTGAAAAATGATGTGGAGATGTATCAGAATGAAAATCGCCGATTGAAAGAAACAGTCAAAATGAAAAAGCAAGAATTAAATAATTTTCAAAATAAATTCAAGTTAAATCAAATTGCCAATAATGCTATGGAAAATTCAAATAGAGAGGGACTCAAAGAGCTACTTGATAATTACATCTTGGAAATTGATAAATGTATTCTGCATTTGAATGAGGCTTAAACAAATAAAATGTCAGAACTTTCAATAAAATTAAGAATTGGGAATAGAGAATATCCCATGCGTATAAAGGCTGAGGATGAAGAACGAATCAGACTTGCAGGGCGCATATTAAATGAAAAGGCTCAAACATATAAAGAAAAATTTGGCATTGATGATCAACAAGATTTGTTAGCTATGGTTGCCTTTGACTGCCAAAACGAAAAGATGAAAGGTGATGAAGGAAAAAATGCCGGAGACGTTTCAACTTTCGAAAGAATAAAAAGCTTAAATCATTTGATGTCAAAAAAGATATAGTAAAAATTCTACATATTTGATATAATTTCATCTCCAAATTCTGAGCATTTTAAAAGGGTCGCTCCTTCCATCAATCTTTCAAAATCGTAAGTTACTCGCTTCCCTGAAATCGCTCTCTCAAGGCCTACATAGATTAGTTCAGCAGCTTCTATCCAACCTAAATGCTCCAACATCATTGCTCCGGAGAGGATGACCGAACCAGGATTAACTTTATCTTGTCCGGCATATTTTGGAGCAGTTCCGTGAGTCGCCTCAAAAATGGCATGGCCTGTTTCATAATTGATATTTGCTCCAGGAGCAATGCCAATACCTCCCACAATAGCCGCCAATGCATCAGATATGTAATCGCCATTTAAATTCAATGTAGCAATCACATCATAATCTGCAGGTCTCGTTAAAATTTGCTGTAAAAAAGCATCTGCAATGACATCTTTAACAATTACCTTGTGACCTTCTTTTTCAAAAACTTGCCAAGGACCTCCATCTAAGTCAACCGAATTGTAATTTGTCTTGGCCAATTCATAACCCCAATCTCTAAATGATCCCTCTGTATACTTCATGATATTCCCTTTGTGCACCAAAGTAACAGAATCTCTTTTGTGGGCAATAGCATATTCAAAAGCGGCACTCACTAATCGTTTAGTACCTTCTTTGGAAACCGGTTTGATTCCAAAACTTGCAGTAAGAGGAAATCTCACCTTTTTATATCGATCAGGAAAAGTTTCAGATAATATTTTTTTAAATTTTTTAGTATCACCCGTGCCATACTGAAATTCAATTCCGGCATAAATATCTTCCGTATTTTCCCGATAAATCACCATGTCTGTTGTTCCAGGATTTTTTACCGGAGATGGAGTACCTTCAAACCACCTTACTGGACGCAAGCAAGCATAAAGATCTAACTCTTGCCTTAGTGCTACATTCAAAGATCTTATACCTCCGCCTACTGGAGTGGTCAGTGGACCTTTGATCCCGACCAAATATTCTTTAAACATATTGAGAGTTTCTGAGGGCAACCATTCCCCTGTTTTGTTAAAGGCTTTTTCACCCGCTAATACTTCCAACCACTCTATTTTCTTTGTCCCACTATAAGCTTTTTGAACTGCGGCATCAAAAACTTTTTTGGAGGCTGGCCAAATGTCAACCCCGATACCGTCTCCTTCAATAAATGGAATAATTGGGTTACTTGGTACATTTAATTTACCCGTATTTAAAATTATTTTTTCTGGCATTTGTTTTAAAAATTAATATAATCAATTAGTAACTCTCTTTTTTATTATTGGGAAAATCTCCTGATTTAACATCATCGATATAATGACCTACTGCCTCAGTAATTAGGGCATTTAGATTAGCATAGCTTCTCAAAAATCGAGGCTTGAAATCTTGCGTAATACCCAACATATCATGAATCACCAAAACTTGGCCATCTACATAAGACCCTGCACCTATCCCAATCAACGGAATATGTAGATGCTCGGCTACCTGTTTCCCTAATAAGGCAGGTATTTTTTCCAAAACAATGGAAAAACATCCCAATTTCTGAAGTAACAGCGCATCATTTAATAGTTTTTTTGCTTCATCACTCTCTTTGGCCCGCACTGCATAGGTCCCAAACTTATAAATCGACTGCGGTGTTAGTCCTAAATGGCCCATTACAGGTATACCTGCATTGACAACCCGTTCTATACTCTCTTTAATTTCTATTCCACCCTCCATTTTTATCGCATGGGCTCGAGACTCCTTCATTATTCTAATAGACGACCTTAAAGCTTCTGATGAGTTACCTTGATAACTGCCAAAAGGCACGTCAACGACGACTAAGGCACGGTCGACTGCCTTAACTACAGATTGTGCATACCAAATCATATGGTCGAGGGTAATTGGTAAGGTGGTCTCATTACCTTCCATTACATTCGAAGCAGAATCTCCCACTAACAATATGTCAACTCCAGCTCTGTCTAGAATCTTAGCCATTGAAAAATCATATGCCGTGAGCATCGAGATTTTTTCACCAATGGCTTTCATCTCTCGAAGTTTCTGTGTAGTTATTTTCTTAAAAAATTTTTTAGATGTGCTCATCCATAAAAGAATTTTTAAATTTAAAAAAAAAGAGTGAATTAGTAATTAAGACCTCCATTTTATATTGCACCCCATACTGGGTAATTGAATCGATGATTGGGATTGACCTGTAAGAAGGAGCTCCAATGCTGATATTAAGTCAACGCCGGTAACCTTAATGTTATTTCCAGGCCTTGAAGCATCGAATCTTCCTCGATAAACCAATTCGTCATGATGATCAAACAAATAAAAATCAGGTGTACAAGCTGCCTCATACGATTTAGCTACTCCCTGTGTCTCATCATACAAGTACGGAAATTTAAATCCAAAATTCAAAGCAAATTGTTCCATCTTAACGGGATCATCTTCAGGATAAGCAATTACATCATTACTCGAAATAGCCACTACTCCAATGCCTAACTCTATGTATTTATTTCCAACTGATACCAAACTTTCCTGAATATGCAAAACATAAGGACAATGATTACATATGAACATGACCAGCATCCCATTATCCCCTTTAAGTGATTTGTAAGATTTAGTTTGTTTACTTAAAGTATCAATCAGATCAAAATTCGGGGCTTTGGCGCCTAAAGGCAACATACTTGAGGGCGTTAAAGACATCGCATGAATAATATTAATAAAAATAAACTTTTTATTAAAAATCGTTTTTTTATGTTCTACACAAATATAGTTTCATTAGTTTTATTTATCTACTATAATATCACGACATAATTAACCTCAGTTTGAAAAAAATTGTAACTCCCTATATTAGTTAAAAGATTAATCTTATGTCCAAACCTGTTAGTTACTCAATGTGCTGAAAAAGGTAATCGATTGATCCCGACATTATTTTATAAGACAGTCCTAATGAAATTGTATGTTTCCCATGATAATCAAAATATGAACAAAAAATGAATAATTATTGAATCGCATATATTCAAATTGGTAACTTTTGTAACTAGATTTACAGGAATATGAAAATTATAACCTTAACAATCACATGCCTGTTCTTAATTATATCTTGTATTGAAACCAGTCCGAGTAGTGGTAATCGAATACAAGGTGACCAAAACAATAAAGCAGTAAGCTCATTCGAAGTTGATAAAGAATTAGAAAATAAAGCATTATCAAAAAGTGATCGGGAAAGTGCCGAACGGGTCTTATTAAAAGCAGAAAAAGCCTTTAATGAAAATCCCGATAATGAAGTTAATATTATTAACTACGGAATAAAATTAGCTGACCTTGGGAGGTTTCAAGAAGCCATTAGTATTTACGAAGAGGGACTAGTAAAATTTTCAGAATCACACAAAATAAGAAGATACTTAGGGCAGCAGTATCTTACTACACGGCAATTTGATAAGGCAATTTTATCCCTCTCTGAGGCAATCACCTATGCAAATGGCACACCAGTAATTGAATCTGAAATTCAAAGTTTAAAGTATAACAAAAAAACTATCTATAATGTTAAATTCAATATCTGGTATTATTTAGGTTTGAGCTATTACATGAAAGGAAACTACGACAAAGCAATATCCAGTTTTAGAAAATGCGAAAAGTACACCAATAACAATGATCTTAAAGTTGTCATCACAAATTGGCTCTATACCGCGTTTGCAAAAATTGGTAATCTAGACTTGGCAGAGGCGGAAATCATGTCCATTCCTACCAACATGCGTCTAAGTGAGATCAAAAGCCGAAAATATCATGACCTAATTATGCTTTACAGAGGTTTAGTAACTCCCAGTATATTGACTAAACGAAATGGCATTGATGCAGATGTTGGTTACGGTATTGGCAACTATTATCTAATTAATGGACAAGTTGAAAATGCAATCAGTGCATTCAATAGAATCATTAGCACTGAGCAGCAAGCATTTGTTGGTTATATAGCTATTGAAGCGGAGTTAGAGGTGCTATTAGGAAGTCAAATATCAGAACCTTAACTTGATTGTGGTCAGCTGTTGATCTCCTTACGTATTTTAACTAACTCTGAAGGAAAATCTGTTATTATACCATCTACTCCCATATTGAGCATTTTAATCATTTCTTCTCGACTATTTACCGAGTAGGTAAAAACTTTAAAGCCTCTTGAATGCATTCTAAATATTCTTCTTGGCGAAAGTGTCGTGAATTCCGGATTCAATGTTTTTAAATTTGCCTTTAAATCTCCATGGCCCAACCTAAGTTTAGTTTCTATGTAAAATGCCAGCAATGGGGTTGAATCTTCTCCTATCAACATTTTATTAGTTTGAATTCGATCATCATAAATTTCAGCCTCTTCCAAATATTTATCCTCATAAGACTGAAGAAATACCCAATCGAAACCATTCTCCTCTAATCTAATAATATCGACCAGCTTATCGGAGAAATCATGATAATGGGGATGTTCCATATGTTTTATTTCAATAAGAACTTGACAGCGACCATTAACAAGGTCTAGAACTTCCTTTAGGGTTGGTATTTTTTGACTTGAAAACTCAGAGGAAAACCAAGATCCTGCATCTAATTGCTTTAATTCCTCAAGGGTATACTCATGAACATTTCCGGTCCCATTGGTCGTCCGATCTAAGTGCTGATCATGGAAAACGATGATTTCCTCATCTTTAGTTTGTCTTACATCAAGTTCTATCATATCAACACCAATATCTAACGCTGCCTGGAATGACGCCATCGTATTTTCAGGTGCTATTCCAGCAGCACCTTTGTGTGCAATTATTTTAAAATCTTTTTGTTGTATCGTTTCTATGTCACTACTTGTCAAAAGATTTCTGTAAAGCCAAGGCTCCATTATTGTAATCCCAGCAAATAATAATAATAAAGGTGAACTGTATAATAAAAATTTACTTGTCATGCCCCATTCAAATTGTTAAAACTTAAAACTACGTATAATTTACCAAATTATCTCTTTTCGATTTTTATACCTAAAGCAGATAACTGTTCTTCCTCAAGCAATGAGGGAGAATCGATCATCACATCTCTACCTGAACTATTTTTAGGAAATGCGATAAAATCCCTAATGCTCTCTGATCCTCCCATTAAAGAACATAATCTATCTAAGCCAAGAGCAATACCCCCATGAGGAGGTGCTCCAAACTCAAAAGCACCTAAAAGAAAACCAAATTGTTTTTCTGCTTCTGCTTTTGAAAATCCCAAAGTATCAAACATTTTAGATTGTAGTGCTTTTTTGTGTATTCTAATAGAACCTCCTCCTATTTCCATACCGTTAATAACCAAATCATAAGCGGATGCATTGATAGATTCTAAAGCTTTATCAAATTGATCCATATATTGATTCTTTGGAGATGTGAAAGGATGGTGCATTGCATGATAGCGTTTGGTCTCCTGATCCCATTCAAGTAACGGAAAATCAATTATCCATGCAGGACAAAACTTTGAATTAGGCCTAAGTCCTAATCGATCTCCCATTTCAAGCCTCAAATCATTCAATACCTTCCGGGTTAGGTCTTTTTTACCTGCTATAATCAGGATTAAATCTCCAGGCTTTGCTTTAAATGAGTTTGCCCAATTACTTAAAGCATCTTGATCAAAAAATTTGTCTACTGAAGATTTGAATGATCCATCTAATTTACACTTTACATAAATCAAACTTGTTGCTCCCACTTGAGTTTTCTGTACAAAGTCAGCTAACTCTTCTATCTGTTTTCTTGAATATGTACTACACCCTTTTGCATTGATTCCCACAATCAACTCCGCTTCATTTAAAAGGTGAAAATCTGTATCACCAATAATTTCATTGAGTTCAACAAAACGCATATCGAACCTTAAATCTGGTTTATCTGAGCCATAATACTTTAGTGCATCTGCATATGTTAGTCTTGGAAATTTAGTTAATTCAATTTGTTTTATCTCTTTAAACAAAAAATTCACTAGGCCCTCAAACATTTCCAAAACATCCTCCTGCTCTACAAAAGACATTTCACAGTCAATCTGTGTAAATTCAGGTTGTCGATCCGATCTCAAGTCTTCGTCTCTAAAGCACTTAACAATCTGATAATACCTATCTAGGCCCGATACCATAAGTAGCTGTTTAAAGGTTTGGGGAGATTGTGGCAAGGCATAAAATTGTTTTGGATTCATTCTTGAAGGCACAATGAAGTCCCGTGCTCCCTCTGGAGTAGATTTGATTAAATAAGGCGTCTCTACCTCAATAAATTCTTGGCTATCAAGATAAAATCTGGCTTTACGGCCAACTTGATGTCGGAGTTCCAGATTCTTTCTAATCGGTCCTCTTCGAAGATCAAGATATCTATATTTCATCCTTAACTCATCGCCTCCATCAGTTTCATCTTCAATCAAAAAAGGAGGTAATGCTGCCTCATTTAAGATTTCTATGTGACGCACCTGTAATTCAATATCACCTGTAGGCAACTTAGAATTTTTCGATAATCTCTCGATGACTATTCCTTTTGCTCTGATTACATATTCCCGGCCTAAGGTTTGCACTAAAGCCATCAATTCTTCTGATGTAGATCCTTCTTCAAACATCAATTGAGTAATTCCGTAACGATCTCTGAGGTCAATCCAAGCCCTACCCCCTTTATCTCTGATTCTTTGAACCCACCCACAAATAATTACCTCTTGACCCAAATGAGCCATTCTTAATTCTCCACAATTATTTGTCCTGAGCATAGTCTTTAACAACTTTAAAGTGTAGAAATTGTATTTACAAGTGTTGATTTATTAAAAAACTTCTTAATCACTTTGAAAGTCTTGTTTCATGTGTGATCAGAAAAACAGTCTCTCTAAAATTAAACTTTAAGCTTTACTTTAGTTGCCGTTGGACCTTTAGGGCCCATCTCTATTTCAAAAGTGACCGCATTGTTATCCTTTATAGAATCTATTGTATTGTTTGTATGTACAAAAATACTATTTTGATTTGCCATATCTCTGATAAATCCGTAACCCTTGGACTCATTAAAAAATGTAACTATCCCATTTCTTGTTAAAGCTTCCGGCTCACCTGCCTCGTCCTTGGGCACACTGACAGAAATACTTTCCGCAACTACTTCTTGATCTTGAAATGAAGGATCTGGGGGTGTTTCAGAAATATTACCGAATTCATCGACATATGCAATCATATCTTCTAAGTCACCTGACTTATCAGATTCCTTTCGAGCCGCTTTTTTTTCCTCTTTGAGCCTTCTTTTCTTTTCTTTTTTATTCCTTATTTCTTTTTTATTAAATGTTTCTTGTGATCTAGCCATATACTAATTAGTCTGAAATTTTGAAAATAAGGACTAATACCATTAAAAAGTCATTACATTCTGAAGTAAAGTTACTTTATGTAAATTAAACGAACATTATTAAATTAAAAAAGTCTGACTAAGTGGTTATAATTTATGACAATATTACGTTCGCTATAGTTTCCCCAATATCGGCGGGCGAATGAGCCACAAAAACACCGCACTCTTTCATGATTCGCATCTTTGCCTCAGCAGTATCCTCTGCGCCTCCGATGATCGCACCAGCATGTCCCATTCTCTTCCCTTTGGGAGCCGTTTGGCCTGCTATAAAACCAATCACTGGTTTTGGATTATTTTGTTTTTTAATCCATTGCGCCGCCTCAGCCTCATACTGGCCCCCAATTTCACCAATCATAACAATTATTTCTGTTTCAGGATCGGCCATCAAAAGTTGAACTGCCTCTTTGGTCGAAGTTCCTATAATGGGGTCACCTCCAATTCCAATTGCAGTCGAAATCCCATAGCCTGCTTTCACTACTTGATCTGCTGCCTCATAAGTCAATGTCCCTGATTTTGAAACGATTCCTACATTCCCCTTCTTAAAAATAAAACCAGGCATGATACCTACCTTTGCTTCATCTGGAGTAATTACCCCAGGACAATTGGGCCCTATCAATATAGCCCCCCTTGATTTAGTATAGGGTTTGGCGATCAACATATCTTTCACCGGAATACCCTCAGTTATAGTGATTATTATCTTAATTCCTGCTTCCGCTGCTTCCATTATTGCATCTGCAGCAAAGGCTGGCGGAACAAAAATAATAGTAGTATCTGCTCCAACAGAATCAACAGCATCCCGTACAGTATTAAATACTGGAAGTCCGAGATGTACTTGACCTCCTTTACCAGGAGTCACACCTCCTAAGACAGGAGATCCATAGGCAATCATTTGAGAGGCATGAAAGGAACCCTCTGCTCCTGTGAAACCCTGCACAATTATTTTCGATGATTTGTTTACTATAACGCTCATTTTTTTGTTAAACTAATACAAAAATAGTCTAATTAAGCCAAACTCAAATGATCTCAAAAAGACCTTAATTATATCTAACTAGCTCCTTATTAATCAATTTTTTAATAGATGTTCATCTATGAACTCTCTTACAGCTCCAGCTCCCCCATTTTTTTTCATAACCTTTTGTGATATTTCCAGTACTTCTTCACTTGAATCAGCAGGGCAAGCAGCACAGCCAACCAATTTCATTACCTCCAAATCATTGATATCATCGCCCATATAAGCAACCTCATTTCGACTTAAGCCTAACTCACTAAGCCATTGATCCATAACTTGCAATTTTGGTTTTCCCCCTACGTAAACATATTTCAATCCTAACATATTGGCACGGTCATTAATCATTTTGCTTGAATAACTATGACTGATGATACCTACTTCTATCCCTTTGGAAATAGCCTTTTTGATCCCCATGCCATCTCTTGCATTGAATTTTTTAAACTGCTCCCCTTCATCCGATAGGTAGATACCCCCGTCGGTAAGTGTCCCATCGACGTCTAAAATTAAAAATTTAATATCTTTCATTACGACATTATTGCTTTTCTAACTTTGACAACCTTTTGCAAAAGACTCCTTAACTGATCTAAGGGCAGCATAGATTTTCCATCGCTCAAAGCATCGACAGGATTTGGGTGAGTTTCTATAAATAAACCATCTGCTCCAGTCGCAATAGCAGATAAAGCCACCGAAGTTATCATTTCAGGGTCTCCACCGCTAATTCCATCTTTTTGATTAGGCTGTTGCAATGAGTGTGTACAATCCATCACCACAGGTGCACCAAGTTTTTTGAGCTTAGGAACCGAAGTTACGTCTACAACTAAGTTTTCATAACCAAAAGTAAAGCCTCGCTCACATAGCCATATATTTTTATTACCCGTGGACTGAACTTTTTCAAGAGGAAATTTCATGGCCTCTGGTGATAAAAATTGTCCTTTTTTGATACTTACTACTTTCCCCGTCTGCCCTGCGGCCAGCAATAACTCTGTCTGCCTACACAAGAAAGCTGGAATTTGTAATATATCAACATACTTAGCCACCAACTCTGGCTCATGACTTTCATGTACATCTGTTATCGTTTTTAAATCTAATTCTCGCCCAACACCTTGCAAAATCTCTAAACTTTCCTTAAATCCGATTCCTCTAAAACTTTCTAATCGTGTTCTATTTGCTTTTTTAAATGATGCTTTAAAAATGAAATCAATGTCTAACTCATCACAAATTGACTTGACTTTCTTTCCAATTAGAAGAGGAATCTCACTGTCTTCAATAATGCAAGGACCAGCAACTAAAAATAATTTATTCATTTATTTCGACTTTTCTCTCCTAAATAACCACTATGATGCCTTTTAGCATAATCGGCTTTAGTAAAATTAATTTTATGCATCAATGTGACGACTAATATATCTCCCAAAATTTTCATGACTGTGGTACTCGTAGTGGGCGTCAAACCTAGTGGACATATCTCTTGGGGATTACCTGTGGCGATTGATACATCCGCCAAATATCCTAATTCATTTTCAGGGTGACCGGTTAAGGTAATCAATTTCATTTCTGGATATAGCACTCTGGCCAATGAAACCAATTGAATAATTTCTGCTGTACGCCCAGAGTTAGAAATCAAGAAAAGAATATCTTTTTCTTGAAGCATTCCAAGATCACCGTGCTGTGCTTCTGCCGGGTGCATAAAAACAGCAGGTGTCCCCGTTGAACTAAAGGTTGTCGCAAAATTATATCCTATTTGACCCGCTTTTCCCATACCACCCACAACAATTTTCCCTTTTTGAACATGCACTGCCTGAAAAATCAAATCAATAGCTTTTCCTATGTTATCATCAATCGGAACGTTTTTAATAGCCTTTAACTCCTTTTTTATTAAATCTTCAATTACTCCTATCATTGTCAATTAAAAATTGTGTGGCTGCAAAGATAAGATAACAGCCCAAAGTAACATTATTTTTAAATTGGAGGACCCATTAAAATTATTAATAGAATAAAATTCTACAATTTCAATTGCGAGTTGAACTAAAAAGATATCCAAATGTCTGACTTGACGCTATATTGTAGCATATAAAGTGGAAAACAATCTGTCTGTCAGCCACTTTTATATTTTAAAAAAACTAAATAAAATTAACAAAAGTAAATTAACCCTTTTTCTTTGATTTTGTTTATCACAATTATGTTAATAAAATTTAATTTCACACTATTTTTAAATAATTTGTAAAAGCAAAGACTATAAAAATTAAAACCAAATTCATTTAATTTATGATTGACTTGAGAAGTGATACCATCACCAAGCCAACTCCTGAAATGCTTGAGGCAATGTTCAGTGCACCGGTCGGTGACGATGTTCTTGAGGACGACCCTTCTGTTAATCTACTTCAACATAAGATTGCAGGACTGTTTAATATGCCTGCTGCCTTATTTTGTCCCTCTGGAACCATGACGAACCAAATTGCTGTAAGGGTTAATACTTCTCCTCAAGATGAGGTTATTTGTGATCAAAATGCACATATCTACCTTTATGAAGGTGGGGGAATGATGCTAAACTCTCTAGTATCACCAAAATTACTAAAAGGTAATAAAGGAAGACTGAATGCAGATATGATTACCAAATCAATTAATCCTGATGACATACATCGCCCCAGGACCCGTCTAGTAGCACTAGAAAATACTATGAATAAAGGTGGAGGGTCTATTTATGACTTCAAAGAGATTATTAAAATTGCAACAGTGTGTAAAAAAAATAAATTGAAATTACATTTGGATGGGGCTCGGCTGTTCAATGCTTTGGCCGAATCAAAGGAAACTCCATCAGATTATGGTACACATTTTGATACAATTTCTATATGCTTTTCTAAAGGCTTGGGAGCTCCTGTTGGATCTGTATTGATAGGGACAAAAAATGTTATAAATAAGGGGAAAAGAATCCGAAAAGCACTAGGTGGTGGCATGCGACAAGCAGGTTACCTCGCAGCAGCTTGCACTTATGCACTAGATCATCATTTAGACAAAATCAAAGATGATCACAGAAGAGCGCGAATCCTAGCTTCATCCATAGAAAACCTCCCTTTTGTGAGTGAAATTTACCCTGTCCGAACCAATATTATCATCATAGCATTGAAGCCAGATCGATCTCCTCAAATATTTCTTCAGAAATTAGAAAAAAAAGGCTTATTGGCTATCGGATTTGGAACAGGACTTATTCGAATGGTAACACATTTGGACTTTAATGATGACCAAATGGAAAAAGCCATCCAAATTTTCAAAACTCTTGAATAAATCTGCTTATTTTACAGAGAGATAACTTAACAGTCCATTAACTAAATTTGTGCAAAACAGATTACCTAAATGCTAAGGAATTTAATTAAATAGTAAAAAAATGAAAAATAAAATAAACATATTAATTATAGGATTTTTATTAACTACTTCAATTTTAGCTGCTCAAGAGCTAGGGATAAAAGGTGGAGTAAATATCCCTACATCTGATGCCGTCATCGGAAACAATTTACAACAGTCTGGTGCCTCGGGATATCATGCAGGAATTTTTGCAAAATTCAAGTTTGCATTTTTAGGTATTAGTCCTGAACTACAATACTCCTTTCAAACAATCGACTTCAATGATATAAATATTAATAAAAATCAAGAATCGGCCTATTTAGACCTCCCAATAATGTTACGTTTCTACCTCCCCCTTGGTCTTAATTTTCAACTTGGACCCCAATTCAGCTATTTAATTTCTGCAAATCAAAGTATACTTAGTAACGATATTAAGGAAGACATAAAGGATCAGTTGTTAAATTCTAATATCTCAATTAATGTTGGAATTGGATGGGATCTGCCCCTTGGACTTGATGTATATGCCAGATATAGTATTGGTATATCAGATGTCAATGACCCTGCTTCAGCTTCGACAGCTATTCAAAATTCTATGATTCAAATATCTTTGGCCTATTCTTTAAAAAAGTAAATTAATAATTTGAATATTAAATGATAGGAGGTTTTAATTTGTTTTTTTAAATTAAAATAAGTTTAATAGTAAGCTCCAAACAAGATCATCATTTCATCTGTACTTCTCAATCCAAATTGAAGACCCTTTGCGCTTGGGTTATCATAGGTGGTCTCTAACCTAAATCCATGTCCAGGTTCGAGAAATAAAGGTGGATTAAACTCCTTAATTGGGGGATGCTCCCAATCATAAGTGATATAAATTAGTTCCTCATCATTTTCACCCCCAGTAGCATAAACTCTGAACTCAGTCATATTACTATGCGCATGGGAAAAAAGCTGAAAAACATTCATCTCCTCTTCGGCAATAAATTCATAAACAACTTTATGCTGCAAAGTATTAGCTGGGATGTAAATTTCATCATTATTTACATCTAGCAACTTAGCCACATGAACCACTTCATTTTCTGGAATAGTATACAAATTAGCATACACTTCTCCAACAATATCTTCTTTACCAGCATTTACATAATGACTATTCAAATCAAATCCAAAATCAGCAGGTATCTTGAAAGCAACACCTTCAGGATAGTGATAATCCATTTTGGGCCACTGTGTCCCCGTTACAAAATCATGATACTGCAGATGAAATAACACTGATTCTACATAATTACCAGTCTCGTTATAAACGTCTCTGATTGTCCCTTCTGGAGGATATAAAATATTAAAGAGCTTATCATTAAATTGATAGATTAGAAAATGATGACTCCCAGATTGCATTGCGATTTCTACCCTATTAACGTAAACAGGTTCAGAATTATTTAATTTTTCATAAATAAATATTTCTCGATCCATTCCGGGTTTAATAGTGAAGGGTTCGATATGAAATTGGTACCCATTTTCAGGCACAGACAGTGCTTCAAATGGAGATGGAGTATATCTCGTTTTATTAGCTAACAGTTCTACGCTCGCTACTTGTCCTGATTCAGGTGCTCCCGCCTCAATCCACTGTCGAATAAACTCTAATTCACCATTGGTTAAAAAATCATCCCCCAAGGGCATAATGGCACCATACTCCGGATGATCTTGATAAAAATGATCTATATTATTGGCATTAATTTTTTCCCATAAAAAGCTTTTCGGTAAGCTAGCATAGCCCTTTTCACCTACAAGTAATAAACCATCTGCGGCTGCAGTAATATTGGTAGGTATTCTATTGATTAACTGGGCATAAGAGACATCTGCAGTCAAAATAAGTCCGGATTGGTTGCCATATGAGGTCTGTGCGATATGACAGCCTATACAAGATTGATCCCAAATTTCTCTTTGAATAACCTCATAAGTACTCAATTCGGCTAGTAGTCCATTTAAGTTTTCGTTTTTTAAACCCTCTTTATTGCACCCACCCATTAAAAGAAAAAAAAATGGAATCAAACCCAGTATTGTTTTCATTGTGTTTATTTTATTCATTTTATTAAAAAATAGTTTTTAAAGGTTAATTCAACCTCGCAGATTACTTAACTGTTGGCACAGAATCGTTAATAATAAAACTCTTACAATTTACTTAATAAATAAAGACATCTATTTATTTTGAAAAATTTTTAAGCGAAAATAACAATGAATATTTTATCATCATGGCACTAGATGGCTGAAAATTAGATATATTGTCATCATATAATCAAGTCTATTTTGAAAGTTAGAAAAATCTGGCCAGTAATAAAGTGGTTTTTATTCCTTCCTTTCATGTTCCTCCTCTACGTGGTCATGGGTCTTTTTCATGCTACCCTAACCGACTTTGAACCTCCTGAAAAAACAATTTTAAACATTAAAAAAAATAATGGAAATGAACTTATCACTTCACCTATACTTAGTTTTTTGAATTGGAATATAGGATTTGCTGGCATGGGCGAAAAATCAAATTTCTTCTATGACAGCAATCAAAGTTTTTTCTTTTCTAATGGGAAAATGGTCCGATCTCCAAAAGCTTTTGTAAATGAGAACTTAAAGGGTATAATTGACTTTATCCAGTCAAATCCAACAGATTTCATTTTGCTGCAAGAGGTAGATCGATCTTCCAAGCGAAGCTATTATCTAAATCAGCATGAATTGATATCAGCAGGGCTAAATGGGTATTCACAAAATTTTGCATACAACTACCAAGTAGCTCGTGTAATTGTGCCGTTATTCAATCCATGGAATGTACTGGGTAAAGTAGCCAGTGGATTGAGTAGTTATTCTACATTTAATCCCATCAGCAGTAATCGTTATCAGTATCCAGGAAAATACAATTGGCCGGCTTATCTTTTTCATCTTGATCGTTGTATGTCTGTCCAACGTTATCCTACATCGCAAGTCTCAGGTAAAGAACTGGTAGTGATCAACACTCACAATTCTGCATATGATAAAGAGAAACTAAAGCCCAAAGAAATGGCTTACATGAAAGCATTTTTGTTAGCAGAGTATAAAAAAGGAAATTATGTGGTGGTAGGAGGTGATTGGAACCAAAATCCACCCGGGGTTAGTAATGATCAGGTAAGTATAGCTGCAGGAGTTTTGCCTAATCTTTCTTATCAACCCTCCCAAATTGATGAGAAGTTTATGCCCGAGAACTGGCAATGGATTTTTGATCCCCTGATTCCCACGAGTCGAAGTCTGGTGGATGTCTTAGATTATGGCAAGACACCCGTCGCACTAATTGACTATTACTTGATATCTCCAAATATTGAGGTTATAGAAGTAAAAGGTTTCAATCTGAAATTTAAGTACTCAGATCACAACCCTGTGATTATGAGGGTACGGCTAAAAGAACTATAGCGAGCTTGTTACCATAGAAAATAAAAGGATATAGCGGTTTCTTAATTCTTTTATTTCTGACGAATTATTTGGCCTCAGAAAATCGGCGGCTCACTTCTTCCCAATTGATTACATCAAAAAAGGCATTGATGTAATCTGGTCTTTTATTCTGATAGTTGAGATAATATGCATGCTCCCAGACATCCAAACCTAAGATAGGTGTCCCCTCACATCCCAGACCTGGCATCAATGGGTTGTCCTGATTAGCCGTTGAGCAAACTTCTAACTTGCCCCCTTTACCAACACAAAGCCATGCCCAACCTGAACCAAATTGAGTTGCTCCAGCATTACTGAAAGCTTCTTTAAATTTATCAAATGAGCCGAAAGAATCGTCAATGGCCAACGCTAAAGATCCTTGTGGTGTCCCCCCGCCGGATGGGCTCATCACCGTCCAGAAAAATGAATGATTCCAGTGTCCACCTCCGTTGTTGCGAACAGCTGCAACGTTGATGTGATTTTTAATCAATTCTTCAAGAGATTTTCCTTCCATATTACTTCCGATTACCGCTGCATTCAACTTTGCTATGTATGCGGCATGATGTTTACCATGATGAATTTCCATGGTGGTCGTGTCAATGTGTGGATTTAATGCATTGTGTGCGTAAGGTAAGGTAGGTAGTTCAAATGCCATAACTATTTATATTTTCTGTAAAAGGTTAACTAACTGCTAATTTAACAAAATATAGAATGCTAAGGTTCAATTTTAACGTTCTTTCTTTTTATCCCGTATTTTTTTAAAAAAGTTTTTGATCTTAGCTTTACAATCAGACTCTAACATTCCGTACCTTACTTTTGTCTTTGGGTGAAGTGGGACAGGCTTTAGTAGGCTAAACCCACGTTTCAAATCTCGAGCTCCTATCACGAGGGCTCCCATTTGGCTCCAAAAAAGAGCTCCCGCACACATGGTGCACGGTTCCAAAGTTAAGTACATAGTACATCGATCAAGATATTTCGAGCTTAAGTAGTTTTGAGCTGCCGTAATAGCTAATATCTCTGCATGCGCAGTCACGTCTCGCAATTGCTCGACTTGATTATATGCCCGTGCAATAATTTTATCTTCACAGACAATAACAGCACCTACAGGTATTTCTAGCTGCTGATCCGCTAAATCGGCTTGAAGTAAAGCCTGCTCCATAAAATGGGTATCACTATTTATTGTCAACATTATTTTAACCTGATGCTTGACATCATTTCATTGGCAATTGATTGCCATTTTTGCTGATCGATAGCGGCGCAATTGAAATTAAACAATAAAATTTTGTCTCTGTAAGGAGCATATTGAATATAGTTGTATTTTTTTATCGAATTGACTCCACCCAATAAACTCTCTTCTGTTATCTCTCCTACAAACTCGAAAACAATAAATTGGCGTTCATTCACTTTGATAATTTTACTTTGAATAAAATCAATTTGTGAATAAAGATTGGCAATAGAAGCTTTATAAAAATCCAATAATATATCAATGTCGTTTGGCCCCCATTGTGTGGCGGTCCGGTTGATCCCTAGGTCAGCATTTCCGTCAAGGGTCGTAAACATAGCTATAGGAATTCTTGAAGATGCATAACTATCAAGTAATTGTTGGGGAGGCATAATCTTAAAGTAATCAGATATTTTCATAGATATGTAAGGAGTGATTTTTTGTCTTGTGTAGGATCCCTGTGCCGACACAGTCATGTTGATACCGCAAAAAATGAAAATAGATAGCGCAACTCTCATAAATTATATTAGGTTTTAGTTACAAAAGTAAAAATTCTACTCTTGAAAAAGCACTAAAAAAAATAAGTGTACAAAATAACCTCATTTTCTTCAGGAGAATGGCACTAATTTGGTTTAAACGGTGTTGAAGTATTATAATTTAAAAATATGAAAAATATTCTCATTATTGGAGGATCTTCGGGCATTGGTGCCTCTTTGATTAAAAAGTTTACGAATGATCCCAATTATCAAATCACATGTACCTTTAATAAAGGAAAAATATCCACAGCGGAAAACATCAAACACTTCAAATTTGATGTCTTATCGGATACTCTAGATCTTTCAATACTCCCTGAGGCCATTGATGGCGTAGTTTATTGCCCAGGAAGTATCAATTTGCTACCTTTCCATAGAATCAAACCTGACGCTTTTCGAGCTGATTTTGAATTACAGGTGATGGGTGCCATCAAGGTTATTCAAACGATCCTACCCAATCTTAAAAAATCCTTAAATGCTTCCATTGTATTTTTCTCAACGGTCGCCGTTCAGTCAGGCTTTAACTTTCATACGCAAGTAGCTACGTCAAAAGGGGCTATTGAAGGCCTGACACGATCTTTAGCGGCTGAGTTGGCTCCAAAAATTCGAGTTAACGCCATCGCTCCTTCGCTCACCGACACACCATTAGCCTCGAAATTATTGGGTACTGATGATAAAAAACAAGCCAATGCAGAAAGACATCCCTTGAAAAAAATTGGAACTAGCGAAAACATAGCTGAGGTCGCTCAGTTCTTGCTTTCAGAAAAATCACAGTGGATGTCAGGCCAGATAATGGCAATTGATGGAGGTATTTCTACCCTTCGCGTTTAATTATTTGTTATTTTATAAACGGCTAATAATCGTATTCACTTGAGAATTTTTTTTATCTCTCTGCCCTTCTCGAGATATGCTTTAATACCTGAGGCATTGGACGTCGTAAGCAACTCTCTGAATTCATATATTTTCTCAAGATATACATTTAAACTGTCTAAAATAGCATCGCGATTATTAATAAAAATGGGTGTCCACATGTCTGGAGAGCTTTTGGCTAGTCTCACCGTTGATGCCAATCCGGAACCTGCCAAATCCAATATTTTCATTGAGGACATTTCTTTTTGTAGAACCGTATGGGACAGCCCGAATGCAATAATGTGACTCAAATGAGAAACATAGGCTAAATTAACGTCATGTTCGGCAGCACTTAGGTAAATGGTTATCATACCTAGTGTACCACATTGTTCTTTAAAGTCACTAAGAAAATCTGACCTTGTCTTTTCAGGCTCACAAACTATCATGACTTTGTCTTTAAAGAGAGTAGAAAAGGCCGCACTGGGTCCACTGTATTCAGTACCTGCAATCGGGTGTGCCGCAATAAATTGATCTCGCTTCTTATGGCCAGCGACCCTTTTACAGATTTGTTCTTTGGTAGATCCAAAATCAATTATTAATTGATGAGATGCCAGCGTATCTAACATGCCTGAAAGTGAGGATGCAATGCTATTTACAGGAATGGCTAATAGAATCCAATCGCCTACTTCAAGAGCCTCCTCTAAAGAACTACAACTTATGTCAACAATATTTCGTTTTTTTGCCTCTAAATTAGAGGCTTCATTCTGATCCCAACCATACACGGTCATATTATTGAATCTTTGCTTCAATGATAAAGCATACGAACCCCCGATTAATCCCAGACCAATGATAGAAATCCTCATAATCTCAAAATAGCTTGTTTAAAGATTTCTTCAGGAGAACACAAAGATACCCTCAAATAACGTCTCCCCTTAGCTCCAAAAATATGCCCTGGGGTAATAAAAATATGTTTGTTCACAAGCAGATCATCAATTAAATCATCGACATCTCGCATGGGTGCTTGCGCCCATACAAAAAGACCACTTTGTCCCCTCTGATAGGTACAATTAAGTTTATCTAATAGACGAAAAACGTAGTTTCTACGGATCTTATAGGTGTGATTCAATTGCTCAAACCATCTCTTATCCTGCTGCAGAGCGATGATTGCTGCTAGCTGAATGGGTTGATACATCCCAGAATCGAGATTACTTTTGATTCTTAATACATTCTTGATATTTTCTGCACTTCCTGACAACCATCCTACTCGCCATCCGGACATATTGAAGGATTTAGACAAAGAATTCAATTCCAATGCACAATTTCTAGATCCTTCTACTGAAAAAATACTCCGAGGTTGGTCATTCAAAATAAAACTGTAAGGATTGTCATGGATCAATAATAAATTGTGGTTCTTTGCTATTTTCACAAATTTTTCTAAAATTTTTTTTGACCCCCTAGCCCCTGTTGGCATATGTGGATAGTTAAGATAAAGTAATTTTATTTTACTGTAATCTAGCTGATCAAAGAATTTCCAATCAGGACACCAATCATCTGATTCGATCAAAGGATAATAAATTGGTTCCGCTTCTACCATATTTGTTACTGAGGTATACGTGGGATAACCCAATTCAGGAATTAAAACTTGATCTCCTTTATTGAGGTAAGTCAATGATATATGAGCAATTCCTTCTTTCGAACCCATAAGGGGTAAAATTTCATCCTCAGGATTCAAGATGACGTTCAATTGCCTTTTCGAAAATTCAGCAATCGCTTCGCGAAAAACAGAAAGACCTTGATAAGGCTGATATTGATTAGCCCCACTATAGCCCGAACCTTTTTTTAATTGCTCGATCACCCGGTCGGGCGGTAACAAATCAGGACTCCCAATACCGAGATTAAGAACCTTCTTACCCTTTTTTTCTAAGGCACGTATCTCTCTGCGCTTTACAGAAAAATAATATTCCTGAACTTCTTTAAGTCTGTTAGCTGTTTGCATCTCTGAACTACAAACTAAAATAGAAAGCCATTAATTCCATACTTATTCGAAAACAATCACAAGTTTCGGGCAAATATAGATTGATTCATCTGAATACTTGTAAACTCGTATGACTGAAAAAATTTAACGACAATTATCAAAAAAATGCTTTAAATGCTATAACGGCCCAGAACATAGCATAATTTAAAATCCCAAAAACAAATAATAAAAATTTATTTCAATTGTTTTGTAAAATTAAATTTGGGGCTTAAGTTTGTCCTTCGAATCGAACGTGAGCTCGATTTATTAAGAAGTGTTAAGAGACAGGCTCGTTGACGCGCTAGCAACCCCCCTGCTAAGAGGAAGGTGCTAATTCCTGACAAATAAATGGATGGTTATGACAAAAATTCAAAAACTAAAACTTCAATTATCCCTAGTCTTGCTGGATGCAAAACTATGTCTTTCATTTTTCTTCGACTACTTCAGTTGTTATTGGCGTCTCGATTGTATGCCCTTGTGCGAATGCAATCACAGATCTACTGAGCTAAATTAAAATTTTTCTCAGCATTGAGGACCGAACAACTTATTTTATACAACTATATTTTACTTATTTATTAAAACACATATTTACAATGTCACAATTACATTTTGATACCTTACAATTACATGCCGGACAAGAAATCGATGAAACCACTCGATCAAGAGCCGTACCCATTTACCAAACAACATCTTTCACTTTTAAGGATTCAGCGCATGGTGCCAATCTATTTGCTTTGAAAGAATTTGGTAATATTTATACTCGGTTAAACAATCCAACGAACGAAATCTTTGAAAAAAGAATTGCAGCACTTGAGGGGGGTGTCTATGCATTGGCTACCTCATCTGGTCAATCTGCACAGTTCATTGCACTTAACAACATTTTAGAAGCAGGAGATAACTTTGTTTCTACTTCCTTTCTTTATGGAGGTACTTACAGTCAATTTAAAAATGCATTTAAACGACTAGGAATTGAAGCTCGATTCGCAGATTCTGACAAACCGAAAGACTTCGAAGCAATGATTGATGATCAAACTAAAGCCATATATCTAGAAACCATCGGAAATCCTGGATTTAATATTCCTGATTTTGATGCTCTTGCCTCATTAGCGAAAAAGTACGATCTTCCATTGATAGTAGACAATACTTTTGGTGCAGGAGGTTATTTATTTAAACCCATTGAACATGGTGCCGCAGTAGTAGTAGAGTCCGCTACTAAGTGGATAGGAGGCCATGGTACTTCTATTGGAGGTGTCATCGTTGATGGAGGTAATTACAATTGGGGAAATGGAAAATTCAAACAATTTTCAGAACCCTCTGAAAACTATCATGGATTAGTTTTTGCAGACGTATTTGGAATTAATAACCCCTTGGGCCTTCCAAACGTCGCTTTTACCATCCGAGCTCGTGTCGTTGGTTTGAGAGATTTTGGTCCGGCGCAAAGCCCCTTTAATTCATTTTTATTGCTACAAGGCTTAGAAACTCTCTCCCTTCGTGTTGAACGGACTGTAGAAAACGCATTAAACTTAGCCAAATGGTTAGAGGCCCATCCGGCGATAGAATCTGTAAATTATCCTGGATTAGAAAGTAGTACTTATCATAATCTCGCCAAGAAATACCTTAAAAAAGGTTTTGGGGGTGTCCTCTCTTTCGTCCTTAAAGGAGAAAAGCAGGATACTACAAATTTGGTTGATAATCTTAAACTTATCAGTCACCTTGCAAATGTTGGGGATGCCAAGACTTTAATCATTCAACCCTCTGCAACTACACATCAACAACTATCTGTAGAAGATCAATTGGCTGCAGGAGTTCATCCTAATATGCTAAGAGTATCCCTAGGTATAGAGCATATAGAAGATATTAAAGCTGATTTTCAACAAGCACTAGACAAAGTACATGCCGCAAGCACTGCTACCACTGCCTAAGACACAAACCTTTATCTCTGATGATCCATTTCTACTTGAGGGAGGCTCAATCCTTCCTCAAGTAGAAATCTCTTATACCACACTAGGTGTCCTAAATGCAGATAAGTCCAATGTTGTATGGGTATTTCATGCCCTTACAGGTAATGCAGATCCGACTCAGTGGTGGCCAGGCTTATTTGGAACTCACGCAATTATTGATCTTGATAAAGATTTTATGATCTGCGCTAATGTTTTAGGCTCTTGTTATGGAACAACAGGTCCAACTGATTTTACATTTCCACGGATTAGCGTCCGAGATATGGTAAGTGCTCATCAGCTACTCCAAAATCATTTAAACATTCAAAAAGTAAAGTTGGGTATCGGTGGCTCCTTGGGTGGACAGCAACTTATAGAGTGGGCAGTACAAGAACCTTCTCTTTTTGAAAATATTAACTTAGTTGCTACAAATGCCCAACATTCTCCATGGGGAATTGCTTTTAATGAAGCTCAAAGAATGGCTTTAAATAATGTTAATAAATCCCAAGGACTTGCAGCTGCTCGGGCAATTGCAATGCTGTCGTACCGACATTATAACACTTTTGAATCTACGCAAAAAGATGAAGATCAGCGTTTGGACGATTTTAGCGCCTCATCCTACCAGCAATATCAAGGATTTAAACTCGACAAAAGATTCACTAATGAATCTTATCACTATCTCTCTAAAGCGATGGACAGTCACAATGTAGGAAGACATGGACTCTCAATAAAAAATGCCCTCCAAAGAATCAAATCAAAAACAATGGTAATAGGTATAGATACAGATATTCTTTTCCCAATTCAAGAACAACAATTATTGGCTGATAACATTCCTAATGCACAATTAGCTGTCATAAAAAGTAATTATGGTCACGATGGATTTCTTGTCGAAACAGATCAATTAAACAATTATTTCAAAAACTATTTTTATAACTAAGAAAATAAATTAATATACTTTAGATACATTGCTCTATGCTTTGGTACAAAATTAATTCTAAACCCAAAAATAGATGTAGGTATAAAAAAAATTACAATTGAAGATATCAATAAAACAAGATGATTTTGAATTATTTACACCAAATTAATTGTATTACACCAAAATGTGGAATCAATATTTTGTGTCAGACAGCTCTGAAGAATCTATCTCACCCTTAAAATTTAATACTGATTATAAGCATAAAAAATTAGCTCGGTAGAAGATACCCTGACTGGTTCCACCAATTAAATACTGACCAAAATGAAAAAACAACATATCTCATTTGAGAAAGTGCAACGGTGGCGCAGATCCTTGATTATGTTGAAATGAATCCTTCACCAGATGTAAAATAATTGGACTCAACCCATAAATACATCACACTGATTTTAATGCTTTCGGTAAAATTTGTAAAATCAATATATAGAAAGTAATAGCATTGAGAAGATGACCATTACTATCGTGCTGTTAGTTAAGACGCATAGGAGAAAAATTCAAAACTAATCTCAGAAATCATCAGCTCAGCGGAAAAGTTGAAAGTATCAGTCAAACTTAAATTGATAAAGGAAAACAATCCCTTCAAGACAAAATAATGAATTTAAGAATATAGAGGTTTTAGGTAACTTATCTGACATTGAAACCTAAGTCGAAAAAGGAACTGGGAGTCAACCTATCGGTGAAGCAGTTTAAATTGATCTTTATTTAGCTTTGACTCAATTAAAAACAACCATATAAGGGTATCCGAATTGGCTGACATTAGCTAAACAACCAAAAAAATATTCATTATTTATATTATTAAAATAAATCTAATTTTGAACTAAAACAATTTAGTTCTGTTTTCCAATGATCCCCTTAAAAGCCATTAAATATGAATGACCTCATCATAGGCATCAGCAGCTGCTTCCATAATAGCTTCTGACATCGTCGGATGAGGGTGCACAGATTTAATAATTTCATGACCAGTGGTTTCTAACTTTCTGGCCACTACCGCTTCACCAATCATTTCGGTGACATTCGCACCAATCATATGTGCTCCGAGCCACTCTCCATATTTTGCATCAAATATAACTTTAACAAAACCCTCTATAGCACCAGAGGCCTTAGCTTTTCCTGATGCAGAAAATGGAAACTTGCCAACTTTAATTTCATAGCCCTTGGCAAGGGCATCTTTTTCAGTCATTCCTACAGAAGAAATTTCAGGAGAGCAATAAGTGCATCCTGGAATATTTCCATAATCTAAGGGCTGGGGAGATTGCCCTGCCATTTTTTCCACACAAATTATCCCTTCTGCTGATGCTACATGCGCTAAAGTTTGTCCCTGAACAATATCGCCAATAGCATAAATTCCTGAAATGTTAGTAGCATAATATTCATCTACCACAACTTTCCCTTTTTTTGTTATGATTCCTTGGCTTTCAATCCCCAGATCTTCCAAATTAGTAGTTAAGCCCACCGCTGATAACACAATGTCACATTCCAAAATCTCCTCTCCCTTTTTTGTGCTAACACTTACCTTACATCCTTTCCCTTTTTTGTCTACTTTGGTAACCTCAGCCTGCGTCATGATTTTTATACCTTTCTTTTTAAAACTACGAGCCAATGCTGAAGAAATATCTGTATCTTCTACTGGTAGAATATTTTGTAAATATTCAACTATGGTAACTTCTGTTCCTATGGAATTGTAGAAATAGGCAAATTCAATACCAATGGCGCCTGAACCCACAATTACCATTTTTTTAGGCTGAACAGACAGCGTCATGGCTTCTCTGTATCCAATTACTTTATTACCATCAATTGGTAGATTAGGTAGCTCTCTCGCTCGACCTCCGGTGGCCAGAATAATATTTTTAGCCTCATAATTGACTTTATTTCCACTGGCATCTGTAACTTCAACCTGTTTGTCTCTAAAAAGTGTCCCATGCCCTTTTATGACTTCAATTTTATTTTTTTTGAATAGAAAGTCAATCCCTTTACTATTGGAATTCGCCACCTCGCGACTTCTCTTGACCATACCTTTAAAATCTACGGTTGGTTCTTTCACCGACAAACCAAAATCAGCTGCATGGTTAATGTACTCAAAAACTTGAGCACTTTTTAATAATGCTTTAGTGGGTATACACCCCCAGTTGAGACAAACACCCCCTAATTCTGCTTTTTCTACCAAAGCAACTTTCATCCCAAGCTGAGATGCTCTAATTGCCGCTACGTAACCTCCCGGACCGCTTCCGATTACTATTAGATCATATTGTGAAGCCATATAATTTTTTTAAATGCCAATAAATGCTTTAATTCGTTTCATTTACAAATTTAAAGGTTATCAATTAAAATGACTATAATGAGTGATAATAGTCGAATATTAATTCAGTTATTTATTTTAGCATAAATTATAAATTCACATGAAAACACTAGAAGGGAAAATAGCATTGATTACCGGTGCATCAAAAGGAATAGGAAGGGCAATAGCTCATACATTTGCCGAGCACGGGGCCGATATAGCTTTTACCTACTTATCCAGCGTAGAACAAGGAGAAAGCTTAGTTGAACAATTAAAGGAAAAAGGCATAAATGCCAAAGGCTACAGATCGGATGCCTCCAATCATGAGGCTGCCCGGGAATTAATTACAGATGTCATCCAAGATTTTGGGAAGTTCGATATATTAATTAATAATGCAGGAATCACCCGAGATAATCTGTTAATGAGAATGTCTGAATCAGAGTGGGATGAAATTATGGAAATTAATTTAAAATCTTGTTTTAATACTGTAAAAGCAGCTTTTAGGCCTCTTATGAAACAAAAAAGTGGCTCAATTATCAATATGTCCTCAATCGTCGGTATCAAAGGAAATTTGGGTCAGGCAAATTATGCTGCTTCAAAGGCAGGTATTATAGGTTTTTCAAAATCTGTAGCACTTGAGTTAGGTTCTCGAGGCATTCGCTGTAATGTTGTTGCTCCAGGATTTATTGAGACGGAAATGACTGCAGAATTAGATGAAAAAGTGGTACAGACTTGGCGGGATGCCATCCCATTAAAACGTGGTGGAAGTCCAGAGGATGTTGCGAATGCCTGTGTCTTTCTAGCATCTGACTCTTCAACTTACATCACGGGACAAGTATTGCAAGTAAATGGAGGACTACTAACCTAATTAATAATCATTAATTAAATAAACCTTTTTTTGCTGCTGAGGTGGTTTAAGTTTATGAGAGATTCCCCACTTATGTTTTTAGCCGATGAATGGTCACTTTTGCCTGCAGCAATACTTATTTTGAGCATTACATATTTAATGTACACCAAGGAAAATCCCTGGCCAACATATGTATCCCGAATACTTGGGATGATTCGGATTGTTGCAACACTCACAGTTTTTTTAATATTATTAAATCCTTTGATCGACCATGTGACCGAAGTAATTGAAAAACCTATCATAGCCTTAGTTGCTGATAATTCATTATCGATAATGCAGCATGAAGACTCCATAAATATGAATCGAATGCTCATGCATATAGATAAAAGAATTAAAGCCTTAGATTTTGATCCATGGATTTTTAATTTGGAGAGGCGTACCGAAATGCCCATTCGATTTGATGCCCCTTTAACTAATTTAAACGAAGCACTTAATGTAGTTTTTGAAAGCTCAGAAACACAAAATCTCGCAGCTGTCCTAGTGATTTCAGATGGCTCATATAATCAAGGACTGTCTCCTTCATACAAATCCTCTTTGATTCCCATTCATACTCTGGGACTAGGGGATACTACCATTAGAAAAGATATTGCAATCAAAGAAATTCGCAGTAATCAAGTCGTCTACCAAGGTAATCGATTCCCCATCGAGATATATATCGATGCCAATAGTTACTTTGGTAAGAAAAAGACCGTCATTTTGTCTGATGACGATGGAGTAATCAGTACACAAAATTTGACATTATCCTCACAAATGAGAATCCTATTCGAAGTGAACGCCAACAAATTTGGGCCTCAGCACTTACGTATAAAGATACCTCCAGAATCCGATGAAATAAATAAGATTAATAATGAAAAAGATCTATTTATTGAAATAATTGAAGGAAAAGAAAAAATACTAATAGTAGCGCCTGCACCCCATCCAGATATCAGAGCTATTCGATCGGCTCTAGCTCAAAGTGAAAATTACCAAACTCAAATATATATTCCAAGATTAACGAAAACCTCTCCTATTGACACCTTCGATCTCATCATTCATCATCAAGCCTTTTCTGATAACTTTCCTCTTTTAAATTATTTGGGTAATCCTAACTATCTATATATTCTAAGTAACAACGCTCATCTAAATTGGCTCTATTCCAAAACTAATATTAGTATTGAGCAACAAGGAACTAAACAAGATATTATTAAACCTGTTTATAATGAAAACTTCACAAAATTTGAAATCAATCAATCTTATTTGGATAAGTTGAATGATTATCCCACTCTAAAAGTTCCCTATGGAACTTATGACTTAGGCCCTCATGAAATTTTACTTCAACAAAAAATAGGAAATCTTACTACTGCCAAACCTGTATTATCTTTTTTTGACAATGGTATCTCAAAACATGGCGTATTATATGGTACAGGGATTTGGAGTTGGCGATTACAAGAACTCGCCATGTCAAATAATTCTTTACTTTTTGATCAAATTATTATTAAATCCATTCAATACCTTAGTGTGCAATCAGATAAATATAAATTTATATTTAAACCTTTATCACCGTTTTTTCAAGTTAGTGATATCATCCAATTTACCTCCGAGTCTTATAATGACATTTATGAACCTATAACCGGTAATAGAATTACATTAAAGGTGTATTCGAAACAGAATGAATCAGAAAGTATTTATAATTTTACTGGTGGTGATGTTAATAAAACCTTTAGTATCGGAACACTTGACAAAGGTATCTATAATTATGAAGCTGTCACCGTGTTTAACGGTGAAAATTTCTCCTCAAACGGGCAATTCATCATAAAAGATACCCAACTGGAAAGTACTACATTTACAGCCAATCATAACCTACTGAAAAAATTGTCTGATCGCACTGGAGGAAAGTTCTATCAAAAAAATGAGATTGATTTATTAATCAAAAATCTTGGGAATTCACAAGCAAAAAGCGTTATCCAAAACCTGCGAGAGTTTGATAAAATGATTAATTTCAAGTGGATTTTAATCATTATCTTAACTTTTTTCTCTATTGAGTGGTTTTTCAGAAAATACCTAGGCAGCTATTGAGCTCTAGAGACATTCTCAACTTCATTATTGTTCTTTATTTTCTTTAGTTTTCTTTTTCTTTAGTTTGAAAGAAAGTTCCTCAGACTTTTTATCCCAACTAGCTTGAATAATATCCCCCTCACTAATCTCACCCTTTAAAATCTCCTCAGCAACCGGATCTTCAAGATATTTTTGAATAGCTCTATTAAGTGGACGGGCACCAAATTGAGGATCATAGCCTTTGTCAGATAAAAAATCTTTTGCACTATCCGTTAATGTTACTTTATAACCCAAATCACCCACTCTTTTGAACAACTTAACCAAAGAAATTTCAATTATTTTATGAATGTGCACTTTCTCAAGCGAATTAAAAATAATAACATCATCTAACCTGTTTAAGAATTCTGGACTGAATGTCTTTTTCAAAGCATTTTGTATAGTAGATTTGATTATTTCAGCTTTATTATCTTTTCTAGATTGTGTCGCAAACCCTATGCCAGCACCAAAATCTTTTAGGTCTCTCACTCCAATATTAGAAGTCATAATCAGGATTGTATTACGAAAATCTACCTTTCTTCCTAAACCATCTGTCAAAACGCCATCATCTAATACCTGTAAGAGGATATTGAAAACATCAGGATGTGCTTTTTCTATTTCATCCAACAGAACGACGGAGTATGGTTTTCGTCTTACTTTTTCAGTCAATTGTCCTCCCTCTTCGTATCCGACATAGCCCGGGGGTGCACCTACTAATCTGCTTACCGAAAATTTCTCCATGTACTCACTCATGTCAATCCGAACCAATGAGTCTTCCTTTTCGAAAAGGTATTTAGACAATACTTTGGCCATTTCAGTCTTACCTACGCCTGTAGGTCCAAGAAAAACGAAAGAACCGATTGGTTTCTTTGGATCTTTAAGACCCACCCTAGTTCTTTGAATGGCTTTAGTCAATTTGGTAACTGCTTCATCTTGACCAATCACATTTTGGCCAAGATTTTCATTCATGTTTCGAAGCTTTTCTCCTTCTTTTTGGGCTACTCTATTCGTAGGGATTCCAGTCATCATGCCAATAACCTCTGCCACATTTTCTTCATTGACTTGGTAACGTTTACTTTTCGATTCCTTTTCCCATTGATCTTTTTCAATCATGAGCTCAGCCAAAAGCTTCTTCTCTTTGTCCCTGAGCTGAGCGGCCTCTTCATATTTTTCTGAAATTATCTTGCCATTTTTAATTACAACAACTGCTTGAGTTGCATCATCTGAAAATGATAAATCCATTAATTTATCAATTTTAT
>PYIJ01104754.1_pt1 | contig 48054 bp, 67 predicted proteins | sample 3578051 | NCBI WGS metagenome assembly PYIJ01 (sample SAMN08408021, study PRJNA431606) | Marine metagenome isolate SA_KN192-05_S13_5m, whole genome shotgun... | biome: marine; feature: oceanic pelagic zone; material: water; isolation source: surface water sample, 0.2-0.8 um fraction ... | reverse complement strand
TTTAAACATAAAATGAAGCTTTCCTTTAGAGTCAAGGCTTCCCTGATAATCTGTAAATTTCCAGATTTTGTCAAATTTTTCTCCATCCCACCAGCAGTACATTTAACCCAAATACGCTTAACGCCACTGGGTTTGTTCCATGTAGAACTACCATTATATACAGAAATACTATTAGGGAGTCCTAAGTTACCACCACCTGTTTGCCACGAGATAGTAGAACCATTAGTGTAGAGGAATTTACCTCCCTGTCCCGACTGTGACGGGATGATATAACCAGAGGATCCAGTTACGTTTCCGTTGATAACAATATGATCCACCACAAGTGGACCATTAGCAGTGATTGCTCCTCCTGAGAAGGACATACCACCTTGGTTTCCAAGATCTTTTACTTGTGCGACATTTAGTCTAGTCATTTGTGTGAATCACTCCTTGTGGTTATTTATATAATCTAGTTGGGATAACTGTTAATTACGTTATCACGCAAGTAGTTAAGGACTTTATATCCAGATCCTTTCGGATTAATATGTGGAGTATTTTTTGCAGCGTCCTCGATGGTTTGATCACCATCAATTACTTTTTGCATTTCAGATAAGATCTTCTTTGCATAGTAATCATAGGCACCTGGTCCACCCTCTGCATGCTCAGTAATCCTTGTAAGGTATTGTTTGTAAGCGGGAATAATCTTACTCATCGTATGTACATCTCCACTCTTGCTGTTCTGTTGAATCCAGATACATTCTGGCAACATCCAATGTAATCACCAGCAGAGTAATTACTTCCATTTCTATGAACCATACCAATACCACCTGCCACATCATTGCTGGTCTCGTTAGCATTGGGCCAAAGACCACCACCGTTCTCATTCCAACCAAATCCCCAACGAGTACGAGTTCCTAAGTTACCTGCTGCTCTGTAACCAAACCCATAGAATCTTACGTCTCGTTGTTGTGAGAATCCAGCGACACCACACCAGTTACTAGCATCCGAAATGAAGATCTCTTGGTCAGCACTAAAAAACTCTCTAAGGATAGTTTCACTACCACCATTAAAGTTATTTTGTAACCAGATAGTTCCTCTTGATGAGTTGAAACATCCACGATTAGCAGTCAAGTCTGGCCAAACTGCCAACAAATCTGTACCAGCATTCTGATTAAAGGTCTCAAACTTGGCGTCTCCATTGTTAGTATTGAAGTTGCCTTCATTCAATACGTTGTTAGATGTCCAGTAACTAGAACTCCAATTAAATGTGGATCCCCTAGTTGCTTTCATTACCATCATCCAACCACCACCATCCCATTGAGAATCTAGAAGACAATATATTTGCCTAGTTCCAACGTTAGGAATTGTAATCCAATAAGCACCATCAGTGTTAATACCTCGGGCGCGAAGTGCCATAGCAGATTCTGCTGCTGCTGCTGATGAGGATCCATCACCTCCACCACCACCAGCACCACCGCCTTGGATGAGTTTTTTATGTAATCCAATAGGCATGATTAATTATTGTTGGTAGTTACTATTTTTGAGGAATACTTTCCATGTGGCACCTTCAAGGAAGAACCATATATTCATAACATCATATCCTGCACCAGGTCCAAAAGCACCATACTTGGTAGCAGTCTGCCCATTAATCTGAATGTTGTTAAGACTACCAGAAGTTGCAACAGACTGGTTAATAATAACCTGTGCTGTATATACAAAACCTGCTTCGTTAGGAACGTTGGTAAAGTTTAACGTAAAGTTGCTGGTATATACAGTCGGGTTATCAGTTTGGAATATAACTGCCTGACTATGATCCAGAGTGACTGTTGATGATAGAGCAAATGCAATAAGTCTTTCTTTGGTTTGTCCAAACTCAAAGGTCGAACCAGGCACCATTCTGAAATGATTATTAACAGCAGCGTAGTTGAAATATCTGTATGCTGATAGATCTTCGTCAACACCAATCAGTGTCCACGTTGCACCATTTTCAATGGTAACTGTTTTACCATTAGCAATAGTAATAGGGGCAGCAGAGAAACCATTACTGAACTCTACACCATTGTTTGCACTTGGACCAACAGTTAAGTTCTCATTAATAGTTGTACCATTGGTTCTGATAATAGAATCTTCACCAACAGAAGGTCCACCCCCACCAACGTCATCCCAACCAGGCGAACCAGGTCCATTGACGTCAGGGAGATAACCTTGAATTATTTTCTCCGTCTCATTAAAAACAATAGTACCGAGAGCAACAGTCCCTAGTGCATTAATTTCAGTTTGGTTTAGGTTAGGTAAGTTGATTTGCTCTGTGACAGACAAGGCAGTAATAATTGCCCGCGTCGCATCGCTTATCTGATTACCTATAATTTTTGTGGACATTAGATTCTCTTGCTAATTGTTTAGATAACAAGTTCACGAATTTGAATCACGTCACCTGTGGCAGGAATAGTCGCGCCACCAATAGAGAAGTCAACAGCATTACCAGTTACAGTATAGTCAACGCCTGGTACTTGACATATACCATTTAAGAACACAAGAACAGAGTACGCAGTGTGACCAGGTGAGATTGCAAAGGTTACAGTAGATCCGTTGCCATTATATGTGACACCGTTGTTTCCACTACTTAAACCAGTTGCTAATCTATATTTATCTGAGCAACCATATTTTCCAGATACATCAATGTCACCTTGGAAGTATGTGTTACCACTAACCTTCAATCTGTTAGATGCATCGGGTGCCATGCCGATACCATAATTAGTGACACCAGAATAGCGTTGTGATGTGATCGGAGCAGTATCACTCAGACCCATCTTGTACCATGTACCAGCATCATATACCCAACCAAGTGATTGACCAGGTGCCCAGTCAATGTTATAACAAATGTCTCCACTATTAAATGCGAGACCAGCATCAAGATCGGGTAATCCAGCAACCTCATTAGCGAGGAAAGTCTGTTTCAGAACAGTACCATCGTCGTTGGAGTAAGTAAACTTCAAGGACTGGATTTCATTCTGTGATGTGAGTTTCTTCTGCATGGTCACAGGACCAGAGAAGACTGATTCTAACTGGTTAGATGCACCACCAATAACGGTAAGTTTATCAGTAAGAACCAATTCGGAGAAGGTTTCAATCGTTGTTCCTTCTTCACCCAACACGTTAAGTTGAGCAATATCTTCGTTAGTGATCTGACCTGTAACAGGGTTAATCACCTGGTTACCAACGAACAGTTCACCATCACTGTTAACACCTGAGTAGTATGCAACACCTGCTGCTTCTTTCAGTGACTGTGATAGTCTAACCTGTTCAGGTTTAAGAACTTCAACCTGAGTAGATGGGAACGCAGTTGAATAGTTACCTGGTCCGAAACCAAGGTATTCAAACGTGTGTCCAGATGCTCTAAGAATAGAATATCTTCTCAGTTCGATTGCGAGAGGAGCAACAGAGTTATCAGGGTTAAGTTGAAGAGGAATCTTTCTCTCTTCCTCATCACCCAGACGTGCAGTAACAACAATACCAGTCAGTGTGTTAGTGGTAGTTGTATAACCTAGGTTGTTCTCAGTCTCTTGTAGGAAGAACTGTGCTGTTTCCTTAGTAATAGACAACTGTGTGTCTTCATTAGGAGTAGGTGTAGCACCATCAGTGGTTCTAACTAGACCCAGAGTCTCGTTGTCTGCAATAGACACAGATGCAGCAGGGTCAGCAACAGGATTATCTCTGTCAAATGCAGGGTAGATGTCAACTGTCTGCTGTGAGAACTCAAAGTCATTAAAGTTCTGTGCAGCAGGTGATACCGACGCAGAAAGGACAGTCAGATAGTAGATACCATCAGCAACACCTCTTTCAAATAATTGATATGTTTCTACATCATAGACGTAATATGTCTTACTGAATGATGGTGAGTTAGTTTCAGATGATCTAGGTTGTAGAACGAAACCAGTGATAGGTGGACGAGGTACAGGGAATGCATCCTTATCCAGTACATATCTGAAACGATAAGTTCTGTCATTCAAGTCACGAGCATCAGGGATACGACGGATGAATGTTGTAGGTGTAAATCCGAGGTTCTGATACAGTGAGTTCGCTTGTAGCGTAGTGTAAATGATGTTAGCAGCACTATCTACTTGGAGATACCACTGACTTCTATTACTATCCCACTTCAATGGTGAGTCATCATCACCCGCTCTTGTACCTGTTACAGTAGCACCAGAGGGTGAAATGTTTGCATAGTGAGTAGTTGGGTCGGACGCGCCAGACGCGACAAGTGAAACATAGATCTTATCAGGTGTATTGACATCATCGCGTCTTGCGCCAATAGTGTAACCCTGAATCTTACTAGGTGGTCTACCTGCTTCGGCAGTATATCCATACAGATAGAGTCTAGAAGCATCTGCTTCTGCTTTGGTAGTATTAATATCAATCGTCACCCAGTTGATAGAAATTTCTTCTACATCCGATAAGGACTTGGGTGGAATGATGTGTGTAACTTGACCTGCTTTATCCTTGGTAAAGGCGTTTGCCTTAAAACCTTTGGATCGTAGCGATGTGTTACCGAAGTTTGAGTTAGAGTTCGTGATAGAGAGGTCACCACCACTGTCTGAGAAGAAGTGGTCACCGAATCCCACGGCGAACACAGACACGACTTGGATGAAGGAGTCGTTTGATGCTTTAATGTGAACATGTCGCCATCCTCTTCGATATTCTGCTAGTCCGTTGATGTGAGCACCTGAACCTGCCGCTTGTGGTTCATACTGTCCAGTTGATTGGTTATACACAACGAACGCACGGTCATCCTTTTGAAGGGAAATACCAGTGAACTGTGCCACAACCATGGACTTAAATCCAGTTGCTTCGGAACCATCAGCGTGCATTCCGTTGATACCCCACACTGAACGTAGGGAGCAGTTAAAGACATAAGGTGATGCTGAGTCAACAGTATCAATCTCAACTTTAACCAAGATGTTTGAACCAATAGCATTACCGCTAGGTTCAGATGACATCTGATAGGTAAACTGGTTACCCTGTGCAGACGTTACCAAGAATGAACCATTATAGAGGAGTTGATCCTGCTCAGTAGGACCAGTAACCCCAGATATATTAACAGCGACACCCACGGAGAATCCATGATTCTTCGGGTTGCCAAGTTCATCCACCGTAAACGCCGTGGCGGTTTGTCCATTACGGATGATCTGTGAAACGGCAAATTCATCAGAGATAGGACCAACGATCCTGTTCTCTTCAATTCTTGCCTGTAATTGGTCTTGTGCTACAACGCCAGATGAATCAGGGATAGTAGCGTATGCTTTCGAGATCTTCTGATAGTAGAGACTCAGATCGTCTGTATTTGCATACTCAAAACAAGTAATCTTATGGTGTGAGAAGTTAGGTGCAATGGTAGCAATATCATCTCCACGATAGTAGACACCGTTGTTGTCACCATCAAAGAACGACATCTGCCAGAAATAGCAACCACCAGTCAACCTAAAAATAGCAGTAGCCGTAGGCTCATTAACAGCAGTAATACCGAGACTACCCTGTACCGTGGGATAAGGGACGTATTTTGGAATGATTTTGGTTCTACGAAGGTCCGAACCAACAACAGAGACACCACGAGGGCAAATAATACCACCGCGAGCTGAATTAAACTTATAAAGAACATTACTTGAACTGGTTAGATCAAAGTTAGTGTTAGCATCAAATGGTTGTACATCATTGAAGTCTGCTACACCTGGTCTATTGTCTAGGACATATTCTGACGGATACAGATAGATACTGAATGCGTCAAATTCGTCATTACTTAGACCAACACGATATGAGAATCGTGCCACTTCAAGGAAGGCACGTTGCAAAGTCTTAAACGGACGCAGTGCCGAGTTACCTCTATTGTCATATGCATCCGATGCATCAAAATCGTCAGGGTTGACGTAGATGATACGACCAGTCCTTGACGTAATGATATTTTTGAGACGAGTAAGTGCCATTTACTTGGGTTCCTCTTACCTATGTATTTATTAAGGGGTGCCAGCGCCGCCGCCTGCATCAGCAACCTTAGCGTTGAGTAGAACAGTGTAATCATCAGAGACTGATTCAAACCCTGTTACGTTGTACGCAATATCACCAGCGGAAGAATAGACCAAGATGTTTTGACCAGGTCCTACTACCAAACCAGTAGTTCTTTCTGTTGAATTTGCAGCGATTGCTTTATCGTAACTGATATAATCTTCTGCATTTGAATATGTTAGAGCAGTTGCGCCTGCTTTATCACCAGTGCCAATTTCATCGACATTGAATGTCAAGTTAGGAGCACCACCACCACCGAGTACAGCGTCAGTAGCAGTAAGTTGTTCTCCATCAACATAGTCTTTACCACCGTTAACCAGAGTAACAGTAGCAGCACCAGTAGAAGGTGCAACAACAATACTTACTTTAAGTCCACTTCCTGATCCACCAGTAGGACTTACAGAATAAGTTCCAGCGGTACGAGATGCATCAGCACCACTGACTGTATCAACATCAAGTGCTTTACCAGTGACAACCTCTGCCATGAAACGGTTATCGTTAGCACGAGTAGGAGTGTCATAGAAGGTGTCACCAACTGCGAATGCAGCAGATCCAATATCCAAAGAGATCTTCAAAACATTACGTGCAGCATCAAAGTCGTGAACATACCCATACTTACCAGTAGTAACACCACCAGTTTGTACAGTGTAAGTAACACCACCGAGGTTAAAACTATCAGCAGCAGCAAAAGTTTCTCCTCCCACCTTGTAGATAAAGATTTCTTCATATTCAGGATTCAGTGAGACTGAAATAGGATAACCAAACGCAGCGTTAGTGTCTGCTGTGTTAGCAACAGCAGGTTCAGCGTAGGAGTTAAGTGATAACGGTGTGGATGGTGAGATAACGATTTCAAGGAAACCATTAGATCCAGCAGTACCACCTTTGGTTACACCAGTGGTGTACTCAACACCAGTCAACGTTTGTGTTCCGTCTGCTTGCTCAGAAAGACGGAAAGGATGACCAGTGTTAGAGGAATCAGATTGATCGTAGCGATAAGTACGTTCGTTGTTGAATCCAGCGGTAAGTGGAAATTCATAGGTTCCACTAGAAGAACCCTCTGCAATAATAAATTTGTCACTGTTCTCAATAGCGTTTGCACCCTGAGTGAAGTTCATGTCTACTGTGGCATTAGATGTACCACCAGTAACAGTCTCCAACTCAGTGAAGAAGTTAATGAAATAGTCACCAGCGTCGGTCAACTGAGTAACAGCAGAACCATCGTTATGGTCAACGTCAGATGTACCGTAACGTCCACGAAGAACTGTCATATCGTTACCAGCAACAGTTTCAACCTGAATGATTTCGTTATCAATTCTGATGAAGGATCCTTCAAGGAATCCAGTTGCATCAGTCAGGGTAAGAGTAACATCACCAGCAGCGTAGGTTGCACCTTCGTTAATAGTTGATGTGGTTGCAGAGTCAATGAATGACTTAACGTATTCACCAGCAGGAATTGCAGAGTTAGTTGTACCGTACACACCACGAGTAACAGTCAGTGTGTTATTAGCAGTGTTGATACCACCAACATTAATAGACATGATCTCAGTGCTAGCAGCAGCAGGATCAGAACTTCTGAATAGAAGTGTACCCTCAGCAAGACCAGTGTTACGAGATACTTTAATACTTGTGGCGTTATTTGCTACGTCTGCCATAGCAAGAGTCAGCAGACCCGTTGTATTATCAAATGCACGAACTGTTGCAGTTACAGCAGATGTACCGCCAGTAATAGTTTCACCTGCTTGCAGCACACCAATAAGACTTTCGATATTGGTTTCAGTGCCGAGTAGTTTTTCTACCTTGACATATCTGTTGATAACAGCAGTGTCTTTGAATACGTCAAGAAGTTTAGCAGTAGCACCACTGGTAGAGATAATATCAGCGCCAGGTGTTGCATTAGTAAAGGTAATACCAGGAGAGACCTTCAACTTATAGTTGGAGATTGGGTTACCCTTTTGAAATTTTAGTGTGCTAGGTTCATCACCATTCATGGTGAGAATCTGATCGTAATCACGAATTGCAGCACGGTAGGTAACTCCGCTACCACTAGCATTGGTGGCAGTCAGGACCGTGGATGCAGTGTTATCGATGTTGCATCGATACAGTGATGTATTAGTTGTTCCCGCTGGTTTTGCAGCGGCGAGTCTTCCTGCTGTCATTTCTTAATTACCATCCGCTTTGGAAAAATGTTTGTAGTCGGAGTCTACCCCCGAAGGTTGGTGCCGCGAGTGGACCACCGAAACTAACACCCACCGCGTCGATGTTGTTAGTAGAGAGGAGTGTTGCATCACCATCAGGGAACCGAATGTTTACAGCACCAGTGATGTTTGAAGCGTCAATGTTGATGATGCCGTTGACTTCATCAGGGTTATTGATCGCCATGTATTCCATTGTCTTATAAGCAAGCGATTGTGTCGCTCGCTCTGCAACTAAGACGTTGGGATCTGTACCATTATTTAGAGGGGCAGTGACACTGCCACCTGGAAAATTAAATACCAGATTATTGTTGGTTGGAATGTTCTCCAAATCCAACGTGATCTTCTTACTGTTATCTACGTTATCTTGTAGAATAAGAATCTCATGGGTTTTGTTAGAAAGCACCTGAGTTGATGCTTCACCAACCACTTTAACGTTCAAGTCAGGGAATGTAACTGTCCTGTCTTGTGTCAGTAGTGACTGGTCAAAGATAACATAACGAGTTGGATCGTTCTCATCATTAGAGGGAGTATTAGAGAACGTGGGGTTAACCATGTTCTTATTGAATACATCCTGTTCAGTGATGTCATCCAACAGTGTTGACTGAGTGATAGCAGCACCAAAGTCAGGCAGTCTGTATGTATGCAGACCAGGTGCGTCCCATGCGTCAGTCTCAAACTTTGCGATCTTCGCTACGTTAGTAGAACCAGTGATACTAAGGTCAGCATCCTTAATGATAACAACCTTGTTAGTAATCGTCTGGTTTGCATCAGTAGCAAGAAAGGTGGACGTAGTATTTGCACCCAAGTTAGGGAAGTCAAACCTTTTCGTACCACCTGCTGAGGATACTGTACCAACGTTGAAGAAAACTCTTTTACCAGGATTCTGGTCATCTTCAAAGAATAGAGTGTTATCAGTGAAGATCGTCGTACCGTCAACAGTAAAGTAACCACTACCTTGTGGTGTAATCTCTACGTTAGCGTTAGCGGACGCCGTGTCAATAGCACGGACTCCTAGTGTTGCAGACCCGTCAGAGTTTGCTTGTCTACTATAATATAAGGAAGACGTTCCAAACGTAACTCCAATTTCATTCACGTTCGATTGGTATATACCTGTGTCTCGGTCCAAATTGAAACTAAGACCAGGCGCAGTCTGACTACCTGCTGATACTGATCGGAAGAGTTGGTTAACTCGTGCCTTCCTGTTGGGGATTAGTGGGTCAGAAATGACAATAGGAAGAACTGCTTCTCCCGTCACCAGGTCGTCACCAACAGTTTGAAGTTGTGATATTCTTTTAGTTCCCACTACGCACTCACGGGCTCTGTTGTTCCAAGTTATTTATAACGTTTCTGACTTGGGTCCCATCAACATTGTCAGCAACGTGTTTGCCCTGTCCCATTGTGAGTGATGATAGTCACGGGAATTAATAACTTCTGCGACGATTTCCTCAAAACACTGTCGAGGATCAAAATCGTCAGTACACATGTAGTCATCAATAGCAGCACGTAATCTCTCTCTCCGTTGTTCGTTGTAAGTTGGATTTGTTGCGTAGGGACGAATTGGTTGTGCCCAGTAAGGTTGTTGGTCGTTAGTCATTAGTCAGGTACATCATGATAATTTTGGATAACCTCTTCCATGTTGAATACAATAGGGTGGCATTCTTCCATGATGAGGTAGGAAGACCATCTATACAAGTCTTCCATAGTAAATATTGGATTGTTCTGCGCTGAAATGATTACTTCTGGATCTTCTGGATCAAATCCTTCATCGTCAAATGTAAAAGGGAGACCACTGATCATGTACATTTTTACAATACCAGTGCCTTCCAACATACAATATGCGTTAGTTACGTTGAACTTCATAAGATGCTTCCTCTTGCATCATGGACGCGATCTTGCCTTCTAAAATGTCGCATATCTCTCTAACGGAGGACGCTTTGATACTATGTAGACAGGTAGCATCCTCATAACCAATAAGGTTACCATGCCACATGTGGTCATGTTCGGAATACCACAGTTTTAGATCAACTGTTAAGTTCTTCCTGCATTGCGTTGAGTTCTTCATGGACATACTGTTGTACTCCTACGGGGTCTGGTTTCCAGTCACTAGGCATTGGCAAATCAGGCGGGAGTTCGTCGTTTGCTTGCACATATGCTGTGGTGTACTCGGGGACAGCAACCATCAGACATGATGGTTTGCCCTCTTGCACGATCTTTATTGTATGACCTCTTTCGACTAATGTCAAGCACAGTTCAAAAGAATCTTGTACTTCTTCGACGGTCATCTCAATGATGTTGTTCATTAGAAACAGTAGGTACGAGAATCGGAAGGGAGGTTGTCTTGAAGGAGTTCGGTAATCGCTTGGAAACCGAGACGTCCCTCTTCATCGAATGTAAATTGCACCTGCTCATCATATCCTTCGTCGTCTTGAACTACAATACGACGTTGGGTGATGTAGAAGTATGCATGGTCGATGTAACGAGTGTCAGTGTTCATTAATTAAGCATAACAGGTAGACCATAAATCTGGGTAGGACCGAGACCCGAACCCAGTGCTGCAAGACCAGTGCCGACGCCGTAAGAGACGAGACCAGTTGTACACTGGTTAATTATAGCACCTTGTCCGCCAGCGACAATCTCTCCTATGCCACCTGTCGGAGTGGCCACCATGGTCATGTGGGCACCAGCAGAGGCACCAGTTATGATGTCTGCCATAGAAGATGGTTTAGATTGTCCAACCGACATACGGATCTGTGATGGAGGAGTCACAGCGGAGAACGGCAAGTCCATTGTAACGTCTACAATAGCACCTTTCACCAAACTGTATTGTCCTGTAACAACACTAGGCATGGCAGAGAAGATACCAATGATATCAAATCTACCACATGCAAGGAAACTGGTGATCCAGTTTGTTTCGTTAATAATCTCACCAGACGCTTTGTTAGTGATAACGTTTGCCTGAGAGTTGATCTCTGGTGCATCAAGAGAGATAGCGTTGATACCTTTGACTTCTACACGAGCACCTTGGATACGAACATCACCCTGATAGGAAATGTCATGGTCACCTGCTTTGGTCTGTACAGACTTCGCTTCTTTCTTACCATGCTTCACATCAAAATGATTACCACCACTTTGAGCAAGTGCCTGATCCATGAGATCAGTTGCCTGATCTAACCACTTATCACCATTCTTAAAGAATGAGGATGCATCCTTTGCTTTTGCTTTTGCACCAGGTCCATTTGATGTGTGCTCGTTCATAGAACCAGCAACTTCAATATGGAAGTCACCCATCACTTTAAGGTAGTAATCACCTTCAATAGTATGTACTAAATTGTTCTTGACGTTCTCTACTTTATCGCGACCATAGATAGCGGTCTCGTTGTTAGGAACGTTCTTATGCTTGTTACCACGCTTATCTTCAAAGGTAGTAACACCACCAGGTCCAGAACGTACACGCTTCTCTTTACCAGGTGTTGCATCATCAATATCTCTTGCTCCATTCAAGAACTGCTGCGTTTGCATCAGGAATGGATTCATCTCTTGGAAGTATGAATCAAAGATGTTACCACCAGTTGATCCACCGAAGTCGCTACTGCCACAGTCGGAGTAGTTACCACCACCAGGTCCACCAAGTGCCTGACCAATATCTGTACATTCCGTGGTTCCCAATAGCGGTAACCACGACTTCGCTTTCGGTTTTCGACTCTTCCTCCCACATCCTACAAACTGAGCAATTAATCCGATCAATGCAGCAATGATGTCAAGAACGGATGAGAAGTTAAGTGAAGAGAAGTCAACAGAGAAGATGCTGCTGATACCATCTGCAACTTTCTTCAAGTCTTTGAAATTACCGATTGCCTTCAATACAATGTTGGCAATCTTATTAAACGCTGCAAGTGCTTTACAGATCTTCTTCTGGATACCTGACATTGCCTTCTCAACGAAGTCAAGAACACCAGCGATCATGTCATTGATCTTGTCAATGACGTAATCAAATATGTTTTGCAGGAATCCTCCTAGGTCACTTACAATATCCGATATAGTAGATAAGAAACCAGGTACAGGTTGACAGAAAATATCTTGAATAATTTGCTGAATGATGTCCATGATCTTCTTAACGATGATCAGAGGAACAAAGTTAGATACTGCTTTCATGATCTTATTGATCAACTTCTGCATATTCTGTGCAAGAAATTCTTTCAGCGGCGCAAGCATACCACTGATAGCATTTGTAATATAATTTGTAAGATTACTTAACTGATTTAGCAATGCTTTACCCTGAACTACGTGTCCAGTGATAGCAGAGACCATATCACCATCTTCATTCTTAGCAATGGATCCCATGCCAATACCCAGATCAGTCAGCATACGCTTCAAATCTGTCTCAAAACCATCATTAGCAGGTCCAGTTGTACCATCAGCAATACCACCAGCATTAGATGGTACACCAATAGGGTTAGTGAATACGTTGAATGGAGTTTCTACTTCTGCTTTATTAACAGCACCACGAGAATTTTCATCTCCACCTGTGACACTACCTGGCGTTTGACCTTGTGCCTTTACAAAGGGGTGACCACCTAATGATGGTGCATTGTTCAAACTTGTTTGCTGAGGTGTTTTAGTAGCATTATCATTTGCCACCGTAGGGTCAGCAAAAACTGTACGAGACATCTCATTAGATGCTCCACGTCCATCACCACTTCCTGTGTTCTCTGGATTCTGGAATGAACGGAAAGATCCCATCACACATGGGAGTTGTGCTTCTTCACCGTCAAGGAAGAAACCTAATACTTGTGAACCTGGTTGCAGTTCAGTAGTTGTACCAGCGTTCTTAGTTTGTGGTTTATCTGTTGGCAGCAGAACCGTTGCCCACGGTAACATTTCCGTAGGTAGAGTCTGAATATGAGAACTACTTCCATCCTCAGAGGTTTCTGATTGAGTGTACCATCCGAGAATACGAACTTTAACCCTACCCAACTGAGCGGGGTCCATGTGGTCCTCAACTTCACCAACCCACCAGTGGAATCCGTCTCTGCCAGCAAAGTCAGTCTTTGTTCCTAGTGCCATTATGTTAGTGTAAAGTCTAATTGCCTTCCATTATTTAGACGTTCAAACTGAAAGAGTCCTTCTTCGGGTTCTTTACCCCATCTAAACTCACCTGTTTCAACATCATATCCTGTATCACGAGAGCGGTAGAAGTACCCATTGAACTGGATCTCTGACTCAACTCTTGTATTTCTTAGGATACATTCACCTTGAACTTCACCGAACCACCAACCGTTAAAATAACCCCATTGTAAATTACAACTAGGTTTACCAGTTTCCTGATTAACAGGGTGAGTGATTACTGTAACGTCATCAATATATTCACAAGTAATATGATAATGCCGATATGGTTCGTCCTCTGTCTGGTAGTTATACCATTGCTTTAATTCTAGCACATCAGTGTCAATCTTGGTGTACAAGATATTGATCTGTGGCCATTTACTAGGGTCAGTGAATGCTTGGTTTCTATTCCTCCAATGCCCCAGTATCATCTTTTCATAAAGTGAGGTCATACCAACCAGTAACAATAATCTTTTCTTCATTGGGTGCAGGCAGACCCTTATGCATATGTGTCCAGTCAGCAGGCCAGATAAGAGTCAATCCTTTCTTTGGTTTCACCTTACAGTTCTGAACATCGAAGAATGTTTCACCACCCTCCTTCACATCATTTAAGTATGTCATCCATGCCATTACACGATTAGCACACTCAGGATTAGCAGAGTTCCTTTCACAATGCAAAGCAAAAAACCCCCCAGCGGGAGGATACCATTGCATGTTGAAGTCTTCTTGTAAGTCCCAGTGTATTGATCGTAGCATAGGCCAGTAATCAACATACTCTTTGGTTACTTCTGCCAATGCGTCAATGTAATTACATATCCTAGGATCTTTATGATACCTAGGTATAGTCATATCAGTGGAATGTTTGATGGATTTATCTACTCCACCTGTTCCTCCATTGGCACCACCACAGTGACCTTCGGTTTTCTCCAAATAGTCACACGAATGCCAGAAGTCTATTAAACCATCACAGACTTCTGGTTCTATAATGCCACCACCAATGAAGGAGTTATGGGCGTCAATATCAATGTAATCTCCAATCATAATAATAGAGCCCGTGCCCTTGAACCCTTACAGTGTTGAGTATAATGATTTATGCGTGTCTTGTCAAGTCAATCCTCATAGACGAGGCATTCTGGTTCAGAAGGGTTCTGATCACAGTAAAGTTCTAGGTAGGTAGGATCGTGATGATCACCTGCTTCAATCTCTTTCTTGTGATGTTCTACATAATCTTCCAACTCATGCAGTTCGCTTTCGATGTGACGACGCATTTGTGGATTTGTTTCTGGATTGTCGAGAATTTCCTTATCCTTCTCGATGTGTTGTTCGATACTTTTCATGGTAACTTTCTAATTGTTACAGAGTTATTTATCCTTTACAACAGGAAGACTATCTCTACACAAGAAAAGTTCAGTGGTTATACCGTTCTTTTTGTAAGTGTGGATCAAACCTTTGACCATGTACTTGCCTGAATAGATTCTATCTTTCAGCACTCGTCTGTTGCCCGATTGTCTGGATGACGGTAGGTCAACCTTGATTATAGCACCAGCATACAGTTTTGTATTGCCTGGCACAGTAATTGTCAGGGTATGAGTATTGAGCAGTGACCAACGAGCGGCACTATACGCTGATGCGATCACTACATTTGTCGGTGCATCATCTGCACCACCATTAGGTGCTGATGCTGATTGATGTGCATGAGAGGGTAAGATCTTGAATTTAGATCTGGTTGGTGCCTTCTCAGCATATTTCTCTACTATCTCTTTGTCATAGGGGAATCCTTTCTCAATAGTAGATGCAACCTCAAACAGAGTAAAGATATTTGTGATATGTGGAGGAGATACAGTTCCAGCAGGTTTACCCATCTTCTCTTGTATAGAGACTTGCTTGTCATTTAGTTTCTTCTTGCTACCTGACTTTGCCTTATCAAAGGTAAAATCTTGTGCATTACCAGCGGTGAAGAATCTGTTTTCCTGTTTCTCTTCTTTGTTGTATAGTTTTTGGAGTTGATTAGCAGATAGTGATTGCAGACTACTACCACCTTCAAAGTCAAAAGTTTCTGCTGCACCACCATAATACTTGTCAAATGCTAGTGATGATGAACCACCTGCTTGTGGTGCATGACTATCAGTTACCTGTGGAAGTGCAATACCATAGGTAATAGTCTTGTACACACCCATTCTCAACTTTTCTAGTTGATTAGTTCTATCTGGATACTTGACACTCTCAATCTTGAATGCATCAACAGCAGAAGCATTGTCATTTATGTTTGACTGACTGTAAACATACTCACAAATCGGTTTCTGTTCACATAGAAAATCTATCGATACGAAGTTAAACGCATCTCTATTCTCAAAGAACAAGTATCCAGATTGTCTTCTACCTGCCTTACGTTTCTTTTGTGTGTTACTCTTTGTTCTAACTACTTTATCAGAAATATATGAGATAACATCAACAGGTCTCCAATTAGGAGAAATGATGTTGGCATTTGAATATGGTTCAATATTTACTCTCTTTGCTGGTGCATCCAGATGCTTCATTAACATGCGCTCTACGACGTCTACACGCCCCGCTACGGGTCCAAACGCACCGAATGCTCTATTAGATTCATTAGCGTATATTTCAGGTGATGCAGTATGCAAGATGTACATTTTTGTACGTTCTTGCTTCACAACACTACCAATCTTATAAACGCGAAGTTTATGCTTAATAAGTTTGCCTTTACCTTGATCGATTGCCTGTCCTGATGCAGTTTCAAAGGCAATATCAATCATCTCTGATCCACGGAGGTTATCATCAAAGTTGATAGAGTCTAGAATAGCAAAGTCACATCTAATGAATGGAGAATCAATAGACTCCATCCAATTAAACTCACCAATAATATCTCTGATGTCAGACTTGTTTCCATCATCAAAGATAACATCGCACTTTTTAAGTTTATATTCCTTTGATTCGCTCATGTCAGTGATTTCGGTGTGGTCGAGATGTCAGATAACCATCCCATTCTTGGGATGAGGAAATCAAAAGCAGGATTAGTATATAGATTACCACCACCCGCTACTACTGGTGCTGGTCTATCTATGGTTGTATCTACATCTTTTGGATTTAGATCACCAATGCTGATGTTGTCCTCAGATCCTTCCTTCGCTTCTTTCTCTTTCTCTTTTAGTTCTGCCTCAGATAGTTTCTCACCTTTTTCATTCTCAGTCTTTGGTTTGAGCATGTCAGGGTTTCCGACATCAGGATCAGCATTGATGTCATCAAAGTAAGAACTTAGTAACTCCTTACCACCAAGTTTCTCAAATGCATCCATGATGTCAATCTTCTTGGGTTTATCAGTTGCATTTTCATCACTAGCACCTGATGGACTACCAGTGCTATCTGTGCTTGTACTTGTACCTGCCTTTGCTAAGTTCAGATTAGGATCATCACTCACCAGTGGAGCACCACCCCTAGCAGCATCTAGTGCAGCAGCAACGTCTTCAACACTATGAGAGGAAGCGTTACCACCACCATACATAGACCTTCCAGTAGCAGGATCAGGAAGTGACGCCCACTCAGCGGCAAGTTCCTTCATTGCACCAGTTCTATCATTATGTTGTTTATTGATATACTTCCAAGCATAAGGTCTCTTATGCTTAATCAATCCAAGTCCAATCTTATCCTGCATCTGCTTATCAAACTTAGCATTTCGATCAATGCCCATAGTCTTGACAATACTTGACATAGTGCCAGGTATGACTTGATAACGACCCACAGCAAAGAGACCGTAATCACTTTCCTGAGGATTGGATTTGTTCATCAGATATGCCTGACGTTCCATGATCTCACCAACTGACATGTCAGTTAGTTTCTTTTTAACGATGGAAGCAGAATCATGAGTAGAACCAACAATACTATTACCTTTGGTTCCTTGGTTCATAGAGTTATAACCACCCTCACCAGATGCAATGAAGTCTAGTAGACCACCACCTGCAAACTGAGGTAGATTCTTACACCATGGACCATTACATCCTGCCTTGGTGAAACCACCTTTTGCCATCTTTATATCTTTGATGTAATCACCTAAAAGATTAGAACCACCCAACTTGGTGAATGCCTTACCAATATCAATCTTTTCAGGTCCCTTGGATTCACCAGCAGTAGATCCTCCCTTTGGTTTCTCTACATGTTCAACTTTATCTTGACCACCACTCTTTAATACCTGAGACTTGGACGCAACTTTGCGTGCCATGTCTTCAATACTTCTTTGACTCTCTGGTTTATGCCAATATGAAGGGTTACCACCCAACATACTAACTGACATACCAACGCCTTTCTTAGCAAGACCAAACAGAACTGGATCCATCTCTTGACCACCCAGTCCTAGGGTGTTCATGACGCCAGAACCAAAACCTGAGACCGCGCTGCTTGCCTTATCGAACAAACCACCTAAGAAATACTCAGGTAATTTTACTTCACCACCTTTTGAAAATGGACCAGGTAATCCAAATCCAGAACGTGATGCTTGTGCAAGTCTCATGTCAGTGAGACCAGGATTGCCTCTTGTTGCAGGAGTATCGTAAGGAACAATAAATGCACTACCAACACCACCACCTGCTGACTTCTTCGTGGCAACATACTCTGTGCCATGTCCGATGAAGTCAATACCTTTACCAGTTAGTGATACAGGGTAACCTGATTGTGGACCTTGAATCCATCCACCACCTGCTGCAAACTTTTTAAGGGGTCCACCTGTTGCCTTTTTCTCTTCTGTACCAGTAGGAGTTAGATCAGGATTATCAGCAGTTGATTCTAGTTCTACATCCTCTTCTTCTTCCTCCTCCTTATTGTCAGCAGCGTCATCCATAAACTTCTGGATGAGCATACCAGTACCAACAGCGGCACCTATCAATAGAAGTTTACCGAGTCCTCTACCCTTAACAAAGGCGAGTAGACCCTTGATCATACCACCAATACCTCTGAATAGACCCATCAGTGCCTTTTTCAGACCACCACCTGTTACCAGTTTAAGGATCTTACCACCTAATGCCAGTCCAAACTTTGCTAGTGCTACTGGTGCAAATATGGCACCAATTACCGTCAGGAACTTGACTAGACCAAATATACCTTTGAAACTTATAGGATTACGCAGGAAGTCCGTCAGTCCTGTTAACCCAAACTCCACCAAGAAATCTGCAATCCGAACGAAGAACTTAATCATTTCTTTAATGCTATTAAAGATGCTGATTAACTTTTTCCTATTCTCAGGATTAGCAATCCATTCAAGTAGTTTGTATAGTACCAATGATTTGAATACACCCTGAATCAGTTTCATGATGCCTTCAAAGAATCCTATGGATTTCTTGACAGCACTAATCGCTTTGGGATTTTCATCATCATCTACTTTTTTCTCTTGTTTCTTCTCGGACGCCTTATCTCTTGCTAATCCTGCTGCTCTCAACGCAGAACGTTTACTCTCTTTAATTCTTTTCTTCTCATCATTCATATACTCTTCACGTTTCTCAAACATTGACTCTTGGAGTTTCATGTTTGAAACAGTGAAGGTGGTGAAGGAAGTCTTCATTTCCTTCATCATTATTGCCATACTATTAACAGTCGCACCTAGACTGTTAGTCGCAGAAATACTCTTAGCGAACGATACCTCAGGTGAGGTAATAACCTTATCACCTACCTTCACAGTAATACCGCCACCCTTAAACTTGGGTGGTGTGATCATTTTATATAATCTTGGTTCTGCCATTAGTTAGAAATTAGAGGTGTGATGCCGCTGCCAGGTCTAATAATCTCTGGTGCCATTGTGCCACCACCTTTAATAAACTGGCGCATAATCATAATAGAATTCTTAGTGCCTTTCACAAGTTTGGTACGGACTTTTGATGCTACTGAATCTTTTGCTAGTTTCTCACTTGTCTTATTTAGCTTCTCTGAGACAGCATCTAGGTTTGTAGAGACATCTACAACATTTCTCTTTGCCTTGTCATGATTAACACTAATCTCATTAGCACCACCACCACCTCCACCTCCAAGGTCAGGATCTGCTTGGATGTCAGCAGCATAAGATTTTAATAAGTCTGCACCACCCAACTTGGTGAATGCTTCCATGATGTCAATCTTCTTAGGTTTCTCTGGTTGTCTTGTTCCCTTACTACCATCAGAATTACTAGGTGCAGCACCATTACCTTCACTGTTTACATTATTAGTAGAACCATCATATCCAACATTATTACCGCCTGGATGTGTCAATGCAACAATACCTTTGGTCCCTAGACCATACACAGCACCAACACCATTCGTTTGTCTTTGCCAGTGTCCACTCCAAAGTTTCTGTCCACCTTCCTTAGCGATAGCAGAGTCATTACCACTACTGCTAGCAGCATTGTTCCAGTCACCGTGTCTGGTTGAGAAAATCAAAGCACCAGAGGGGATCATCTTGTCTTTAACTGCCTTTGTCCATGTAGGAAAATCCATCACATTAACATTTACATGACCATAAGGTGATGTAATCTTTTTAGGTTCACCAAGACCCTCAATAGATCCATAACCATGCTCACCCACTGCCTGTGACATCAAACCACGAGGGTTGTTGGGATCTCTGGATGTATAAACATGAGGAGCACCAATAGATGCACTATTTCTTTCAGCAGTCAGGATAACACCAGTGGTACACATGCCACGAGCAGCATTTGTTAGTGCAGTACCATCTCCAAGTTTTGCAAGTTCTCCACCAGCAGATCGTGATGGCATAAACTTCTCTAATCTCTTTACTTCCCTCCTCTTCATGCCAGGATGCTTAGATTCCCCTTTGGGATTATATTCACCACCACCATCAAACAGAGGTAAAAGTCCTCCTTTTGCCTTCTCTTCTTTTTCACCCATACCAATCATACTCATAAATTTACCCACCAGTGTGCCAAGGTCGGGTAACTTACTCAACATACCATCTACTGTACTCTTAAATCCACCAAGTCCTAATGCTGAGATAAGTGCATTCTCACCCTCTTCCAACATAGGAAGGAAGTCACGAGCAAACAGATAACCATCAAGGAACATAGACATGACGCTAGTAGCACCAGCAGTGGCAAGACCACCAATATCTAAGATACCTGAGATAGATTCAAGCAGACCACCAACACTATCACCATTAGCGAAGCGATCATATGCAAATGCTAGGTTGACAACACCACCAATGACAGGTAATACAGCACCTGCTCTCTTACCTAACTTCTCAAATCCAGCAGTAGCAACGTTAGTAATACCTTTCGATTCAAATATTTTACCAACCTTCTCATAACCAGGAATCTTTTTAAGGTATTCCATGATGCCAGCGCCAAACTTAGACGCCTTCTCCATCAATGGATCAATGACTGGTTTCAGTGGAGTAAGAATCTTATCTACAAAGAATTTTCTTGCCCCTGTATTAATATCATCCAGACTCTTTACAGTCCAATCTTTAATACCATTGCCCCATTTAGCAGCAGTTGCAGTAGTAGCATCCCATGAACTCTTTATACCTTTTCCAGCCCAATCTCCAAGTTTTAGAGCACCATCCATCACAAAGTTCGTGAACCTGTCTAACTGCTTTACTCCCTTGTTGTAATTGGATACTGTACCTTCACCAATAAACCTTCCTGCTTTAACAGTGTTATCAACAACACCAGAACCAAAGTTACGTGCTCTCTGGAACCAACTTGTCTTAGCTGGTGGTGCATTTTTAATAACTCTGTTTGCTGTATTAGCAGTATCTACTGCATCAACTGCCTTGTCTATATTCTTCGCTGTTTTGACAGCACCAGCAGCGTCATCAACCTTGTCTACGTTCTTAGCAACGTTGTCTACAACATTCTTAGGAGTGTTGTCTGGGAGTAGATCCAAGGGGTTTGGACACATGCCAGTCATCATACCAAAGAGACCTCTGCCTCTTCCTCTTCCTCTGAATCTAGGTCTTCTGTTCTTTCCTCTCCTCCTCGCTCTGATATCTCTCAGTCTTTGACGAGAGGTTCTACCATCTCTACCTACCCTATTACCTTTCCCTCTATTTCTATTTCTGCCCATGTCGGGACCAGTCTTCTCAGCAGCAGACACTGCTTTACCAAGACCAAGCATGAACTTAACGTCACCGATAAGTTTCCATGGCATTAATACTCTGGATGCTGCCCAAAGAGCACCAAGACCACCCACCATTTGTAGGACACCGAACATTCCTTGGAATATTCTCTCCATGCCCGTTTTATCTGATTCACCGAATATATTTCGGATACCACTCATTACATTGTCAATACCGAACCCTGCAAGGGCTCGACTGAACTTAAACAGACTGACAGCAAATTCAATGACTGGTTTTATCGCCTCTCGATTCTTCTCATCACTCAACCAATCAAGAAGTTTCATGGTCAGCAATGGTGCCAACGCCTGAACTATCAGTCTGATTAAAGGATTAATACCCTTGGCAAATCCACTTAACCACTTTAATATACTAGGTTTCTCTTTCTTAGCTAGTTGTTCTCCTATCTTCTTCTTTTTCTTAGGATCTACCTTCTCCTGTAATGCCTCAGATGCTTTATCTTTTGCTTTACCTTTCTTTCTGCCTAGAAGATCTTCCTGTGCCTCAATAAGTTCTACTTTTGTATCATGTTCTTTCTGATCAAGATCCTTCTGCCTTTGAAGCATCTCTGTCGAGAACTCAGTATAGAGTTGCACAGCATCTTTGAACTGCTGCATCTCCATCCCTAAAAATGAAACAGCACCACCCAACCTGTTTTGGGCAAAAACAGTTGTACGCATTGCCTTAGCAAGGTCGTCCTGCCCAGTGGGTTCCTTTACGCTGATATATTTTCTTAGGGTTGCGTTCGCCATTAAAGTGGGACACTACTATTGTTTTGCTTGTTCATGCGCCTTTCTTCTTCTTGTAAGTGGGCAAGTAAAAGGTTCACATACACATCGCGTTCCCATGGCATCATGTTTTCAAGTTCAGTTAGACTGTACTTGTGATGCTGCATTAATGCGAAGTTAGTCTTATAGTGATTCATAAGACTATCATGCATCAATGCTACTCGAAAAAACTCGCCAGACCCTCTAAGATAACCTCATTTACTACTCCTGTTTTAGGATTAGTAATTTCTAATGTATGAGAGAGTTTCGGCATAGTCTCAAAGAATTGCTGAATCTTCTGGAACTGCTCATTATTCATCTCACCGATGAATTCAGTTGCTTCTTTCTTAGTGAAAGAGTCATAGATTTCATCACCATCATATACTTTGTCAATACAATCAGCGGCAAGATCAAACATGTCATCCAATGTGGGATTTTCAGTCATGTTTCTTTCTACAAAGACATCCAGAGCAGGATATCTCATTTGAATCTTGACCTCATCACTTAGTTTGACGATCTTTTTATGGTCCTTAGGTACAACAACTTCAACCTCATTGAGGTCGAGTGCCACATCTACCTGAGTTTTACCATCGTCTTCACATGTGATCTTGAACTCACTGGTCTCACCGACTGCTTTGGAGCGAATCTGCAAGAACAGGTATTCCAACTCAAATGTTGGGAGACTATCAACAGACTTGACGTCTGTGCAGTTTTTAAGAATAGTTTTAACTGCTTTGATCATCTCTTTCTCCTTCTGACTCTCCATAGCGAGGTAGAGGAGTTTTTCTTCTTTTACAAGGAACGGTCGAAATTCGACTTTCTGACCGCTAACAGGCAGAGTACATTCATACTCTGGCACCGCAAGTTTAGGTAAAGGCATAATGATAGATTACGATAAAATTATTTATACACTAAATCGTTCGACATCTGGGTTACCAGACCCTTCGACTCTTAGTTGTACTTCTTCCCATGTATAAGTGGGTTGATTTTCTTTGTGTTTAAGGTTTTTGGATCCCACTTGATCGAATCTATATCTCTCAAAGTAGAACTCAATGTCCATCTGTAACAAGTTTGTCTGCTCGTTATCAAGCGTCATAGTGCTGATATTGACAGGGAATGCACCATAGAGTTGGTACACAGCAGTTGACTGTTGAGGGTTGAAGTCAAACATGTCTTTGTTTTCTCTATCTTGAACATCATCAGGTGGTGAACCTTTGATCTTAAAGTTAGAACCATTCTCCCATTTAATGATACTCATATCAGTAACATAGTCATCGTAGAAACCAACAGTGTTGTCAGCATCTGATGCAGCATAATGCAACCATCTTTCAAAGAACCTTCTATGACTTTGGTCCTTAGTCACTAGAAACGATACATTTATAGATGAATTGGTCTGACCAGTTGCGAATCTACGCATCATACCAAAGTTATTAATTTCACCAGTAGTCACTGCTCTACTAGGTACAGTTACCGAAGTAGCAAAGTAATTAACATTACTGACTAACTGTTTAACCTCAGCAGAGAATCCACCACGGAATGCCATAAAGGATGGGGGTGGTATTCTAAATTCCCATAGGTTACTAACAGCAGGTGCTAATGCGTTGGTAGCAACCAGATCTCGGAATGTATTAAATCTATTAGGATTAGGCATTTATAGTCTGGACCAAATAAAACTACTAGGCACGTCTATCCCTCTTGATGTAAACTGTTCCAAAGGTAAGGGAGTCATTTCGATGAGTTCAGATGCAGGTACAGATTTAATGTTACTAGCATTTGACATAAAGTATTTATGATGGCAGCGACGAGGATATGAAATAGACCCTCCACCCCATGATCTTGCAACGCTTTTACGTGCTGATGGACGTAGATAATGTAAGTTACCACCTGAGAATTGCAGGTTCTGCATATCTACGTCAGTGATCTGCACCATAGGGAACTTATCATAGAATGGTAAGTTTGGTGTAGCAGCACTATAAGAGAAGAAGATTACATCACCAGGTTTGAAACCACCAGTGTAATCCTGCAATCCATAGAAGGTTTGTGATCTATACCAGTCTTTTGACTGCTTCTTACCACCTGCTAAGTCTTTAATGTCTGTGAAGATGCTCATACTTTGAGTTCGTTTTCGGTGAGTATCTTAAAAATCATACGACGGTCTTTACAATATTCCTCTGCTGCTTTCCACTTCGCTTCATTTACAGCATAGGTCTTAACCTCAGTTATAAACTTCTTGGTAATTCGTTTCTGTTTCTTAGGGGGCGCACACTGTGCCTTCGGTTTAACCTCAATAATGAACTTCTGAGACCTTCCATCCCTAGTGAGTGCTCGGACGTAGAAGTCTGGAAAATAACGATGCACCCTGTTATCCACAGGACTAATATATGGAATAACGATCTCCTCAGACCCCCATTCGACGATGTTTTCATTCTTGTCGCACCACACCATAAACTTTCTTTCCCATAAACTCCTATAAATAATGTTTGTAGGGTCCCCTTTATATTTTTGTCTATTTGAAGGACGGTATTTTCCCGAGTAACTCATGGCAAGTAATAGATTGATGTATCCGCTAATCGCACCTAGGGGCGGGGGGGGGTCTGATGGAGCCGTTTCTCGGCGTGGGAGATATCCGACAAAGGCACTTGACTACTTCAAGTTCACAATTTATGAGTCAGATGACAAAGGATCTAACTCCTACTCATATGTAGGTGGTAAGAAGGGTAGCAAGGGTGCTGGGGACAAGAAGAAGATTTATAAGACTGTATATCTCTATTTACCACATCAACTAAGTGAAACATTCAATGCTTCTTATGATAGAGCAGCATTGGGTCCTTTTGGTTCAGCAGCGGTGTCAGCAATGGCAGATGGCAATGTTGACAACTTTGTTGATGCATTACAAAAAGGTGCAAACTCAGGAAAGACACAAGTTGCCTTTGGTGCTGCTGCTAACATCTTTAATGGTTTGTCTGGTGCTATTGGTGTAGATGGTAACCTTAGTAAGAACCAACTAGCAGCACTATCAAAAGGTAAAGTATTCAACCCTTATCAAGAAACTGTGTTCAGAGGCGTTAACTATCGTCAACACAGTTTTGACTTTGACATGTCGCCTCGTAATGCTGACGAAGCACAGTCAATTATGAATATCATTCTAACATTGAGAGATTCAATGTTGCCTGATACAGCAGGTGCAAATGATAAATGGTTGACTATTCCTAGATTCTTCCGTGCTGAGATCGTTCGTTATACACCTGGTGAACCTCGTATCTCAAAGGGTGCAGGTGATAAACTATCCTCACCACAAGCACTCAGCACAATGCTTACATACCCTGTGAACATGGTTCTAACAGGTATGCAAGTGAATATGACTCCTACTGGTCAAAACAACTCTATTAGAAAGGGGATGAACTCATCAGTAGACTTTGGTCCTGCTATGTACAAGATGGGACTAACCTTTGACGAGACTGCATTCATCACTCGTGGTATGTACAACCCTAAGAAGAAAAAGGGCAACCCCAACGATCAACATAGTATCCCAATTCAACCTTTCTCCGCTGATAATCTCAATGCAGAAATAATTAGTGACCAAGGTCTTCGTGATTCTCTATTGAACAACGACTTTAATATTGACTTTAATACCTCTATCGACTTCCAGTAATGCCTTATTTTTCATATCTACCTGACGTCAAAGTCCGTATATCGTCGTTCCGTCGTAATAACGTCGAACCCTTTGTAATTGCAAAGAATATCTTTCGTCGGTGTAAACTGGTAGAGGATATTCAGAATTCTGTTCTTGGTTTTGAACAGTACACTGTCATGAACAATCAGCGTCCTGATCAAGTTGCATTTGACGTATATGGCGACTCTGAGATGGATTGGGTCATCTTCTTATGTAATAACATAACCAACATATACAATGATTGGCCAATGTCAGAGCGTGAGTTGACTGATTACACTAAGAGTAGATATGCAAATAGTCTCAACGGTGTTCATCATTACGAAACGAATGCCATTAGAGACGAAAGTGGTAAATTGATTGTAAAACCTGGCATTGAGGTAAATGCCAATTATCGCTATTTCACCCCTCAGGGTACTTTGGTGCCAGATGCTTCTATTCCTATTTCTAACTGGGAACACGAAAAGAAGATAAATGACATGAAGTCAAATATCTGGTTACTAAGAAACGAGTATGTTGATATTTTCGTTGACGAGTTTGAACAACTGATTGCATATGCTCCTAATGAAGAGATTGAGGATGTATCAGGTATTAAGTTCACTCCTAATGCTGTTAACGAAACCTTTGTAATTAAGAAAATTGATTATTCTACGGAATATGGAAGAACTCCTGGTGTCGAGTTTGCTTCTGGTCTTGAATTGGTAAACAAAGTTATTACTACAACACAGACCGAAAGTGGAGCAACTGTCACAACTTCTGAGTCACAGTCTGATGTTGGCGTCAACAGCAGCGGTGTTATCGCTGGAACAACCGATTCGTCTTCAACCAGTGGTGGAACCAATTCGAGTAGTAGCACCGACAGCAGCAGTAGTTCGTCCAGCAGCAGCAGTGGATCAAGTAGTTCAGGATCTAGCAGCAGCGGATCGTCAGGATCCAGTGGATCGAGTGGTGGAGGATACGGAGGTGGGTACTAACCCTCTTCCTTCTTCTTTTTGAAGTAGAGTTTATAGTATCTCTTCTTCATTTCATTTATTGTGTCCATATCTTCCTTAAAACCCATAAATTTGAGATGTTGGGATGTACCTTCCATCTCGCTAATAAGGCAAAGAAGATTTACACCTGTGACGGGTCTACCGCCGAAATCATAAGCGGAAAGATCCATCTGACTTATGGCAGTTGTGTAGTAAATCCTTCAAATGTCCAATATGTTTAACTCCTAGTGCAATTTGGGGATATGTAGCGTCTTTCCCAAATTCTGCTTCAAATGATTTTTGTGTGAAATGCTCGTTTAGTCGATATTCCAGAAATTCACCGTCTAGTGATCTAAGTAGTTGTGCTGCTCTCTCGCACTCTTGACTTCCGTTACTGTAAATTACTGCGGTGTCACTCATAACTCTTTAAGCGTGAAATTGTCTGTTTGTACAGTTTGACGTTGATCCCTTTGTGTTTCAAAAGGATCTCTTTCGCCCGAGTCATCTCTTTGGAGTAAAAGATGACTGGTTCGTGATGTACACCAATGTCTCCACTCATCTTGTCTCCTCGATTGCCTCTTTAATGATGTTTTTAAGTTGTCTGCCTTGTTTCTTGCTGATACCGACTGAGGCATCAATCTTGACCTTTACCCAGTAAAGACCAATAAGTACAAGGATAAAAGGAATACTTTCTTCCCATGTAATCTCGTTCCATGCTTGAACGACATTTAACATAGCGACGTATTCACCAGGTCCGATCATAATTTCATTGTTCGTAATACTACAATTTCAGATTGAAGTTCATCAATCGTCTTTTTGGCGGTTTTCAACTGCCATTTGAGATCCTTAATAGTATCTCTGTCTGCTTGTTTTTGATACTGGTTTGCTGCCAGATTGTCTAAAAAATCATTCATTAGGTCGTCCTCCAATTTCGTCCCACATTTGTTGTACCATATCCACAGGTTCAACAGTTCTTTTGTGCATGTCTGGATCTATACGACCTTTCCATGCATCAATCTGTTCCTGTGTAGGTACTTCAATTCTAACAGCAGTCCCCTCTTCTTCAAACTCTTTGTTCATATCGATATATGTTTGGGGTGTAATTTTAATCACGTTGCCTCCAATCATCAGGTTTGTCTCTTTGGAACCAGTCTCTAATATCTTCTGCACTATCAAACCCCGTCCTATAATTGGATGGGTCGGGGTCTCCTAATCCCATCCTATTCATAAAATCGTCCATACTTCCCTCCTGAATGCCGTTAGACTGCCGACGTGCTTTGTTCAACCAGTCTCGTGCGAGAGTATGTGCTTTTGCAAGTTTCTCTGCCCAGATCATGTCTGTAAGAGGAACTTCTTCATTATTTGCTATCTGTTTACAGATTGCTTCAAGTCGAAGTCTATAAGCAGTTGAAAGCATGTTACTCTTTTAGTTTGGTTTGCAGATCCGAAAGTTTTGTGTATTCGGTATGTGCAGCGTCTTGGCGCTCACACACAATATTTAGAATATCGCCAACTATTAGATCATTATCAACATAATCATCTAAGTAGTTATCTAGTGCTTCCTTCAAATAGCGGTATCTGTGCCATTCTGGGGAATATGGTTTGTAGTGTGTCATAGTAAAAATTATTGAAAAACCCTGAGGGCAAAAAAATACTGGGAATTTTTTTCCGACTTTCTGGTAAACAGAAAGTGAAATAATATACGGGTTAAAACGCTGGGTGAACGTGGTAACGTCTACGGCACCTAACCCTCACAAGTTTTTCTTTATAGTAACCACGATGTCCGTACTCATCTGGTTCGTAATAGAAAGTCCTCCACCGCCAACAATACTTGGGTCTTGTAGTGGGTCTTCGATAGTAGTCCCTGTGAATGTGATGCACATGCACCTCATCATCAGTGAACGGTTCCCAAAACTCCTTCCACGTAAGTGCCTCTGCTGACGCAGGAAGCGTCAGTGAGAGCATAGCGGCGGCGGCAAGAACTTTCTTAATCATGTTTACTCCTCTGCAAGTTTCGCGAAGTATGAAAGATCAGGATCTTCCTCTTCCTTCAATGATGATACAGCAGATCCGAACCCGCTGGGTTCAGGAGTGGACACTTCTGCAACTGGTGCTGGAACTTGATACTCCTCTTCTTCTTCTTGTGCAACAGCAGCACGAGAGGTGCGACCGAGTACAAGATTCAAACGTGCTTCCAGTTCTTCATAGGACTTGAAGTTCTTAGGATCAGTGAAGTCAGCGAGTGAATACTCCTGCTTGTAGATCTCTTCAAGTTTGTCATCCTCAAAGTCACCAAGGGTAGATGGTGATCCGAACTCTGAACGATCATAGTTCCAATAACCGTCTTGCTTGACGATCTTCAACTTGAAGTCAGCACCCTTCCAGAAATCAAATGGATTGATAGGTTGCTCATCTTCAAACTGAGGTTTCATTGCCTCAGCAATCTTATCATGAATCTTCTTGCCATACTTATAGAGGAAGACTTTGCCTTCGTTCTCAGGGTGAAGAGGATCCTTCACAACATAGATGTTGGAATAGTATGACAGTTTACGCTTCTGTCTGCGAGCGACATCTTTGTCTGATTCCAGTCCGCTGTTCCAAAGCACACGGTTGAGGTCACCCACTGGATCGTTCTGTTCCAGAGTGGTGCGAGAGTTCTCGATGTACCAACCGCCAGGTCCTTTGAATGCGTGAGACCAGACTTGTGCCCATGGCAGATCTTCCTTCGGTGGGTTGGGAAGGAATCGGATAACGGCGTAACCGTTTCCTGCTTTATCAACTTCGGGTTTCCACAGTCTCTCGTCGGGACCGCGACCACCACCAGTTTTGTTCATCTTGTCCAGTGCAGCAGTCAGATTGCTGATGCTAGACCCACTAGACTTTTTCAAAGATGAAAAGGACATTCGTATTTGCTCCGTATTGAGGTTGTATTTGGCGTGTGTGCCATGAGGGTATCATGGCATATTATATAGGACTTGTCAAGCGTTGTTGTTTTTCAGGTCACGCTTCCAACCCAGCAGTTTGTCCTCCATGACTTGAAGGATCTGCATTAGGTTGCTTCCACCTGAGTAGATGGAGGACAGAGAGTCGATGCGATCTTTCATCGCAGCAACCTCTGATGGTTCATCACCATCCTCCTCAACATAATTGACCATCATCTGCAAGCGAGAGTAGAACACCTTCTGTTTGGCGATGAGTTCTAGTGTCTTGTCGATGTGGTCAATACGTTCTTGGGGTGCGAACTCTGAAAATCCTTGTGACATTTTCAAGAGTTCGGTATATGTCGTTTGGAGATCGTCTAGTTCGCTAGCAACGACCTCACTCTTAAAGAAATCCTCTGTCATAGTGGTAAGATACCTCTACTTGTCCGTTTAATACAATTAAGTTGTTGTGCATTCGCTTTGATCTTATCTTTAAGTGGTTTAGAGATCAATTTATTGACCATCTCTACCTCAATCTCATACTCTTCACACACTGATGCTACTGCTTCAATGTAATTGATGAGACCGTTATTGTTCTGTACAGCATGTTCTACGAGAGCAGAGAACTTGTTCTGTGTCATGAAGTTTTCTTCGAGATTCTTCACGATCATTTGCTCCCTAAAAAGTAGCGGAATTCCTTGATCCATTCGCATAACGTGTCAACATAGGGTATTTTATCATACTTCTGTATGATTTGAGTCTGTCCATCCTCAGCGATAGAGAATGTAACAAGTTTCTTCACTTCACATCCAGTACGCTCCCAATACATGTAAGCGTACGCTGCTTCCTGAACAAAATATTTCTCCAACCACTCTTCCTTTTTGAGTGTGCCAGTTGTCTTGAAGTCTATGATAGCAAGCTCGCCATCAAACTCAGCAATACAATCAACACGCCCAGCAATGCATAGATCATCAGAGTAAAGAGGGGCTTCAAGAATATGAATATTGTCAATACGATCAAGATCCTTACGAGCAAACCTAAAAAGGTACGAGGGAAGACCTTCGCTTTTCTCCACCTTTTCAAGGTCGCCTTTAAGGTAGTTTTCAACGATGCCATGATATTTTGTTCCTCTGAGGGATGATGTACGACGCACTTTCTCTGCTGCCTCATACCCTACACGCTCTTCCCACGCTTTGATGGTAGCAGCAGAGATATGTGACACCACAGTAGTGACTGATGGATACCACTTGTCTTCGGGTGTCTTATAGAATCGACGCCCTTCAACTTGGGTTGCTGAGAGTTCAACTAACTCAGAAGCAGGACCCACATGATTAAAAGTCTTCATTAAGAAAAACCTAGGTTAATTTTACTGACAAGATACTCACGTACCATACCAGATCTAACAATATCTTCAATACCAAACTCAACACATTCAAATGATGGCATGGTTTGTAGAATTTTCATAAAGTCTAGAACGCCTGTGCGTTCATTAGTCTTGATCAAGTCAGACTGTGTGTAGTCACCTGAGAAAATGATCTTAGCGTCTTCACCAACACGAGTGATGATGGAGTCTAGTTCATGGAAGTTCAAGTTAGAGAACTCATCTACAATGATAACACATTTGTCAAGGGTAACGCCACGAATGAATGACGTAGACCAAAAGGAAACAGTTTCCTGTGCTCTCAGATTATCATACAGCATGTCGAATGAATTGTCATCAGGCATCTGGAACATGTATTTCACCATGTTCTTGTACGGAATCTGGTACAGGTTACTCTTGTCCTCGTGATCACCAGGCAAGAACCCGATCTCCCTAGTAGGGACGAGTGATCTTACCATGTAGATCTTTTCGTAGTTGTTATCAGGATCTAGAACCTGTTGCATAGCAAGGTAAAGACTGATGAAAGTCTTACCTGTACCTGCTGCACCATGAATACATAGGTTCTTCCCCTCAGCATATGCATCAAAAACTTTCCTCTGATTATCAGTCAAAGGTTCAATCGTTTTGAGGTGATCGAGATTGATGGGTTTCTTGCGACGCATTTGCTTAGCAGTCATACCAGTTCCAGGAAACGTTTTTCTTTTGTTCTTTACAGGCATTGTTTAGGTGTAACGACTCAGGTTTGCTTTCGGATGTTCTGCTTGCATTTTCTGCATGACTTCCTTGAAACCATCAGATTGTTTGGGTTTACCATATACTGTGCCACCAGTCCCTTCGGACCAGTCTTTATCCCAGTCAGGATTTTCATCCCGCCAGTCACAATACTCTTTCATGGTTAGGGAGAGGGTCTTCTTCTCTCCTGTTTTCTTATTTAGAACGGGATAGGTAGGCATAATTAGTTAGCGTTGTTACCAAACTCTTCACGAATCTTTTGCTTGACCCATGAGGATCTAGTCATGCCGTGATACTTTGCTTTCCTTCCTTCATCCAGAAGACTTAGAAGGGGTGTCTCATCTTGTCCGAAGGACACACAGATAGTTTTGTTTGTTCTAGACATTAATCAATTCTTAGTGCAGGTTGTAAGCAGTCAGCATAGTCATCATCACATCCACAATCCTCTTCCTCAGGACACCATCCAAGTGCCTCAGAAACAGTTGGGAACTGACAGATGAAGTGACGTTTGCATAGTTCAGCAATATCCATGTGTTCTTTCTGTGTACCATTAGCAGTACGCAAATTGATGTAATGGATCCATGACCTGAGATTGCCTGTCATGTATAATTTAGTTGGCGTTGCCAAAGGGAGCACAAAACGAGCACACTCCTTTGCCACTCCATGATCCAACATCCTCTTGTACAGTTGCATACCTTGATCGAAGTATGCCTTCATCAAGATCTGATACTCCTGTACAAGGAAAGGATCAAGGTCACTGATACTGTTCTGTCTATTCTTATCATCTTGACGTCTCAAATCAGGCAGAGGAATCTCACCTAGCAGAGATGAATCTGCATAGCGTTGGGAAAACTCTTGGAAGCAGAAGGATCTGTGCCTCAGAATTTGAGCCGCTAGTCCTCTGGTTGTCTCAATTTGTAGCGTCATGTTTGCTTGCTCAAACACAGACCAGTGTCCATGCTTGATGCAATACTTCAATAGACCAGCAACCTTAGGATTGTCTTGATTTGCTGGGTTTGATACACGAGCAATGTATCCGATTGTTTTTTCAGCGTCAGGTGTAACTGATACTAAACATACTGATGGTTGCATAATCATTTGATTAAGATTCGACTTAGAATATAAAGACCGACAGACTGGAAGTAATTGATTGTAATGAGTCCAAAGATTGCTGGCATGGTAACGTTCCATGCTGCCCAGATTAGAAACGGTAAAACAATTAGTCCCATAGTAAACTCTACCATCTGTTGACCCATCTCTTCACCTGCTTTGAAGGCAGGATCTTCTTCGGGTTGGTCTTGTTTTGGTTTTAGATTGAAAGTATATGGATGTTGAGGTTCAGTCATTTCCTTGTACCTTTCTTCTCCTTCGGTGGAGAGTTGCCCCACATCTTTGGGTTAGCACGACCACCTGCTTGGGTCATGTTCTTAAAGTCGTGGCGATAGTTATCCCAGTAATGATCAAAGATTTCTGATGCTTTACCAGTGATAGCAATATCATAGCACGTTTTACCGTCCATGACATATTCTATTAAGTATGCACTGTAAGGTAATGATTTGTCTTCGGCAAGTGTTTTGTCACAATCTTGATGAATGATCTTCAAGACCGACCTCCCCATTGGATAGAAGGGAACGCTTCTGATACACATGCCTTGGTGACTTTGTATCTCTTGCCAAGTTTCTTATCCTTAGCGAGGACAACAACATCTGCCTCGTCTGGGTGGAGTCCTTCCAACATTTGAATGAGCATAGTCTCACGCTTCATGTTAGGAATGTTAGATCCACCCTTAAAGAAGTGATGGAGCAGACGTTGTTCTTTTTCTAGGACTGTGTGTTCAGTGCCAGCAGGTGCTTCGTTCTTCTCGTAAGGAGGAGCACCCTCTGGGAGTAGAGATACAATACTCTCATCGTAATTGATGATGAAGATAGACTTCAATGCTTGTGTCTCGTTGTCTCTTAGGATCTGGATCTTTTCTGCCTTTGTCTTGGCGTTGTGTGCCTTCTGCAAAATTTCAGAGATCAATAGTTTCATTTCAGAACTCAGTAATGTGGTCAAGCATTTCGTTCAACTCATGTCGAGCGAAATAGGGGTACATCTTACCCCTAGGGTGGGGTTCAATAGATTCATATGTATTTATGATGTTATTATACACCTCATCAGGGATGAATGTAAAGTCAATCAACTTACGGTTACGCTCGTAGTTCTGTAAAGTCTTCTCATTACAGAAGTCTTCGGGTGATTGGTCAACCCACTTCGCTAGTTTAACTTTACTCAGTGGACGTTGCCTCTTCCCAGCAGAGACAAAGGTGTCATCGTCTGATAGGAAGTTAGGGATACCATCACCACGGTCTCCCTTAATGATGTGCTCTAAGAGGTATGTCTTAGGGTCTACACCATTCATGAATTTCTTTTGGATAGGATTGTACTGGTTGACAAACTTATATCGTTGCAACTGTACGAAGTCCTTATCACCTGAGAGAATCAATACCTTTTTAGCAGGTTGCATGTTGTTCTGCAACCTGATGTTACGCATTGCTTGGTCTTTCACAAGTGATGCAATCACATCATCTGCTTCTGCACCATCAACCTCAACAACTTTGTAAGGCATGTTGGTACGGATCTCGTCTCTAATCTTGTTCAAGAGTTCAAAGATCTCGTTCCAGTCCAAGGAGGACTTCTCTCTGTCTTTCTTTCTTGTCCCCTTGTAGTAAGGGAACTCTTGTCTACGCCAATAATTCTTTGAGTCGTAACATAGAACAAGTTCGCCAAACTCAGTGGAGAATTTACTACGGTAGAACCGTAATGACTTCAACACCATGTGGCGAACCAGTGACTCACTCAATTTGTTGTTGGTAGTTGTCAAGGATACCATCAGGTTGCTGATGCAAACCTGATTCATGTCAACAAGGATCATTGATCACTCTTCGTCTTCAAGGTCTAGGTTATCATCAAATTGAGGATAACGCAAGTAGAAGATCGGTTCATCTGTGATCAGTTCACCATCTTCATCATACATCTCAGGATGCATAACGATACGAGCGTAGTCTGCTCGCTCGCGCCAAGCATCATACACATCTTTCAGATTCCATACCGCAATGGCACCCAGCAGGAAGGCACCGATGGTTAGGAAGAAAGCAATATAAAGAAATGATGCATCTGCCATAGCAATCTCCGTGTATGTAATCTTATTTAGACTTCATTCGCTTCTTAGGTTTTGCTTTACGACCAGGTCTACGTTCCTTCTCGTATTGCCAAGCGTCTTCTAAGATTGAATAAAGATAATCTCTAATCTTCCTTGCTTTTGGTTTAGGGATGTGACCATACGCTTCTCTCAAAGTCTTGTCACCTCCCTTGATGTAACCTTCTAGTTCAAGGATAGTATTATTGAGTGTTGCTGCTGTCGGAGACTCGATGAACTCAGTGGTCATTCTTCTTGTCCACTTATTACCTCGTAGGTAAGAGTCCATCTTGAATAGAAACTTATGATCGACCATCGCAGCATCTGTTGCACGATCAATCAAGCAATACAGTTCGTCTCCATCAATTTGTTTCATTACAGGTAAGCACCCTCTCGTAGGAATTTAATAGTTTCAGTACAACCACCCATCTTCTGTCCATTGATTAGGACTTGTGGGAAGGTAGCACTAGGTCCAAACTCGGTCTTGAATTGTTCACGGGTGAACTGAGTTCCAAGTTTGTACTCAGTATAGGACCAAGAACGCATTCTGTAAACCTCTTTAATCTTAACGCAATATGGACATCCATCACGAGTGTAGATGACGGTTCCACCAGGATTCTTTGACATAGTAATTAATAAGAATAAAAAAGAGGGTCGTAAGACCCTCAATTATTTAGATTATATCAGTTTAACTGATCAGAAAGACCAAGTTGCACCAACCTTGGTTCCATAACCGTTGTCAGCATCGTCGATGCCACCAGCGAATGCGAACTCACCATAGATGGAAAGTTGCTCGCTTGCAGACACGCTTGCACCAACCTTACCAGACAGAACGGTGTCGCTTTCGCCACCGTCAACAGACACGAAACTAGGTCCAACCTGAGCATAGTAACCAACGGATCCCACTTCGCCAGCGTAGCCAACGTGAGCGTCAGTTGTGGTTCCAGTATAATCAGAACCAGTAAATCCTGAGTTGGCTTCTACGTTAACGTAGGGACCAGCAAGGGCGACAGACGGAGCAGCCACGGCAGCAGCGGCGGCGAGAGTTGCGATTGCAGTTTTGATGATCATTTGTAATTTCCTTTGTTTGAACTTGTGGAGTGTTTACCCACAGATGATAGAGGATTCGACAGTCCTCGTTTGATATTGTAGCCTTTCGTTACGCGCATAACGATGAGTATTTATACACGATAAGAACTAGAAACGTCTTGCCTTGTGACAGTTAGTCCTTGTTCAGGTAATCGCGTATGTCATCAGCAACCTGTTCAGAAACAGGTGCTTCGGGTTCGACCCTCTCAATTTGAACTTGTTCGGGTCGAGGAGGTAATTCTACCTCCTTCATATCGATTCTGTCAAGCTCCCCTCGCCACCCGTGATAATACTTCTTCATGTGTTTGAGCATTTTTCTCTTCCCCTTGGGGTCATGCTCATACTTTTCTAGCACTTTTCTCAGTGCGGTCATGCGTCTGGCAGAGTGCATAAGACTTCTGTCAGCAGCAGTATTCCCAAATCCTTGTGGACTCATTGGATTTCTTCAATAGTAATTTTGAATTTCACCCGATCCACCTTCCTTTCAGACTGGCAGAGATACCATAAGTTAGAGTCTCTATTGTGTGATTCCTGATAGAAGATTTCTCTTGGTGTGTATGTATCTTCCATGAAACGACGGGCGATACGGTCGGTAGCACCAACAGTATTAGCGGGTGTGATCTCCTTAGGTAAAGGTTCGTTAGCACCCTTGTCCCTAGGATAGTAAGGGGTCACAGAACCACCTTTGTTTTGATACTTACCTTTTTGTTTTTGTGGTGGTGGCCATTGCATCTCAAATTGTTGTCCAACTTGATAAGAATCACCACCGTCTATGACGTCAAAGCATTCAACAGCACAAGACCAGTAAATGCCAGAACCGTATCGTTGATTCTCATCATCGGTACTGTTGTCGTCATATTCTGAATCAGTCACAGTGTATGGCCAGAATGCCATCCTTAGTTTAGCGTTGCCGCCAACGTCTGTGAGTGATTCTTCGTTACCTACTTGACCAAGTATATAGTCATGCATGAATGACATCTTACTGTACATTCCATTGCTGGTAACTACGGTTCCCATGGGGTAACCACTGGCGTTGCCGTCAAGGATACCCTTTGCATAGTATGCATCGATGTCATCATGTAGTTGATCGCGACCTGTTTGTTCGTCGTCAAGCATGTTGACTGCATACTGCAAGTACCACGCCATGAAACCATGCGTGTTGGATAAATGATAGTACCCTTTCTCCAAAATGTCAATCTTTTTGCTAGGGCGACAGAGCAAACCACGAGCATGCTCGAAGAGACTGTTGTAAAAGATACCACGATCAAAGGCGTTACCCACGAAGCGATCAGTCCAAGTGTCATCAGCATCAATGTTACTGCTCATGATGTGACCTCTTCTATGTCTAGTGCCTCCTTCATATAAACCAGGCACGATCTGTCTAGTACCACCCCAGTTAACATACTGGTTTCCACCATAGTATTCATCGTTCCAACTTGCTGCCTGACCATTCAGTCCGTTGGTATTCAACTGACCGTTGTCCCAGACATACACCTTGTCTGTCCATGCGTCTGAGATGTGATCCCAGAGTTGGATGGATAGTTTCTTCACACTGCCCGTATCGACGCTCTGAGGGTCGTTAGAGACGGTTCTAGAACGTCCTGCTGCCTCACCTGCACCAGGTGAAGTGATCAGGTTAACGTTCCATGGTTTCTCAAAGACACCATCATTAACATCATAAAGAATAAAACCAACAGATGTATTACCAGAAGCAGGACCACGGAAAGGTCCATCAATCTCAAATCTAAGTACATCATCATCAGCAACGGAGAACTGTGGTCCTAGATCAGCACCAACTCGTGGCCAGTCTCTAATTTCTAACTTATCTTCATGGATAACTACTCCATTCTTTTTAAGTTTGTATCGGAATCTAATATCCTCAGACTCAGGTGCCTGAATGAGAGAACCATATGCTTTCAGTTGTAGTGTGGCAGATCTATATGCTTTCAGATTTTGATTACGATTAATCTCGATAACATATGGACCACTACACTTACCTATCGTAGCGTTATTATATGTGGAGTCAGACACAGGTAGAGGTGAACCACATCCTGTTCTAGTCATCGTGACATCCATAAACGTGCCATCGAACAGTGGTTTCTCACACTGCTCCCTCACAATAACATCCATCATGATAGGTGTAGGACTTGGTTCTTCAAACACATAGCATTCAATGCCATCGTATTTGTAATCAGAACCAGGCATCATGTACTCATAGTAAACCTTGAAGTCATCGTAGTCATCATCACCGTCAAGAAGATCTTCCCACCACTGCCAGTTGTTACCATTAAATCTCACCTTAGATCTTGATGATGATCCCTGACCCTCTGTTGGGTTCATCTTACTGTTGGAGAAGAACACCCAATCGTTCTCTACGGATGCACTGTTTTTGTAACCAGGATTCTGATAATTAAATGAGATAGATTGACCAGAACTGAGACCACCATTACCATTAGGGACCAAGAAGAATACAATCTCCTTCCTAGGATACTGAATCAGTACATCATAAGGGATGGTATATTGTGTGGTGTCAATATCACGAGTGGTATTGTCTTCAATAACTCTTGCCCAATATATTTGATTACCTTCTTCATTAGTGATCGCGACACCCCATGAGTTCTGGTAACCTGCACTACCTTTAATGATGTTGTAGGAGATTACAACAGAGGACACAGGGTTGAGTGGAATCTTATATGAAAGTCTTGATCTATGGTATCTAACAGGTGTTTCTTTCACTGCCATCAATGCAGTGCTGTACTTATGGTCTGTAAAATCAGATAGAGAAGAGGTCTCTAAACCACCAAGGTTTATCTGAGCATTATTACTACTATTACTATCACCCAGACGTAGAGTTCTATCACCATTCGTGCGACTTGCACTGTAATTGATTCCATTAATAGGATATGTATTACCACCAGTGACATCTAACATACCAGATGCAGATCCTTTCTCACCACTTCTGGTGAATGAAAGACCACCACATGAAAGAGTATCAAACGGTCGTCCATCGTCCCCTCTACTATCATCCCAAATGATCTCAACCTTGATCTTACCTGAACCAGAACCTGTTACTACTAGATTATTATTACTATCGAAAGATGCATCAAGATCTACTGAACCACGTCGTGCATATGCATGTAGTTCTTGTATCTCTTCGTCTGCACGTAGGGATTTACCTGCTAGTGCAGCATTCTTATACACATATCCTAGGAGTTGACCCTGTGTGTATCCATATGCATCTAGGAACGCACGAATACCTTCACCTCGTGAGTCAGGTTTACCAGGATTGATAGTAAGTAGAGTGTCTTGTGCTGATTCTGAGTAGAATCTAAACAAAGGAACTGATCCTTCTGCTTGTTCTTGCAACACATAGAATGCAGGATCTGGACCAGTGTTAACGTAACCAGGTTTGTCAGGTGTAGGACTCAGACCATATCTATGATCCTTTGCACCAGCACCAGTGACTTCTAGTATGACAGAAACATTTCTTCTACCAGCATTGAATGTGTATGTGGTCTTTGTACCACTGGCAGGCAACGTTCCTGAGAAACCATCAACCCACCACTCTGAGTCATATTCATTACCGTCTAGTACACCACGACACTTGAACGTGACGTTGGCACCACCGAGACCTACTGTATAAGTTTGGATTGATGTGCTATTGAAATATAAATTACCTGCTTCACAAAATACTTTACCACCATTGTAATTACCCATGGTGTCAGTTGTACATACCCTGAGGTTATGTTTTAGGAATGATCCAGAACCATTCTTACCATTACTAATAGGTGCAAGCATAACATTACGAGCACCAGCACCTGCCTTGTATTCATAGATGGGATTACGACCACCTTGACAGTTCTCTATACAAATCTGTCCAGTGGTACTATTCTGTCCACGAATGTAGAACGTATTACAGTCAGCACCTGGCGTTCTCCATGTGCCTGTCACATATGGTTTGAATATACATTCAACAGCAGTCTTAACACACTTATCCCAGTCTCCTCCTGTTGGTGGACCTTCGGTTGATCTACCTAGACCTTTACAAACTAATTTCTTACCAGACTCCAACACATAGAAGATACCTTCCTCTGCTTCATCAGGTCTGGAACTAATCTCAACAGTTTCCTGTGTAAGTCCTTCTGCAACTTCCTTACAATCATCACCACCAGGCGGTGTAGGAATCGTAGGACCATCAGGAATGAGAGGTCCGATAGGGAACAGAGAACAGATAGGTAGGTCAGGGAACAGGTCACACAACCAGTCCAGTGGACCGATAGGATCCAAATCAATCAGTGGTGCAACACCAGGATTTGCAGGTGCAGAAATGTCAGGTACAGGTACAGCAGGGTAGCATCGTTCTACGATGTCTCTGATGACCTGACCAGGATTTACACCAGGTTGGGCAGGTGGTTCCCCTTGACGGTTTCTAGGGGGTCCAGAGGGGCGTGGAGTGAGCGCAGGAGAGGTAGGACCATAGCAGTTCTCTACAATCTGCCTGATGGTTTCACCAGGTGCAGTAGGTGCTATTGGTTCCTCTTGTCCTCTTCTGTTCCTAGGGTTCTGACCTGGTACTGATGTAGCAGGTGCCAATGGAATGTCATCACCATAGCAGTTGTCTACAACGACCCTGATCAGGTCAGCAGCAGTTGCAGCAGGTGGTGGTGTGCTGTCATCAATAGTAGGTGGTCTTGGAAGAGTAACCCTAGGACTATTGATTGCATCTGGTGTGTTAGTAACAATAGGAACATCCGCCTCATAGCAGTTGCCTACTGTAAGACGGATGTTTGCACCAGGATTTACAACAGCAGGTGGTGGGGTATCACCTTGTCTTGCTCTAATGAATTGATTACCAGCAGGGTTCGTACTGCTCGGAAGCAGTGGGAGACCACTATCGCCAGAATAACAAGGATTACCCGCTACCATCTACAAAATTACTTATCGATATATTTATTCAGTTCCAACCACTCCCTTGTCAGGGGGGTAGGTTCATAGACATTCCACATCTCACCTGTGGCACATGCTTCTAGTGCTCTCATAGTCATACCCTCAGTCTTACCTGCCCACGTTGCTTCCTTCTCCCATGGCCATGACTGTTCAGGATATGTATTCTCTACGAGATCTTGCCAGAACTGTGGTACATCTTCTTCGGGTTTGATGATAGCAATCATACTATTATCAATGGTGCCTGCCATACAATCTTGTGCAGCATGCCATCCTTCATGACGCATGACACTCATGAGTACATGAGGACGTCCTACAAATGCTTTGTTCAGGAAGAAGTTATTACCGACAGTGTGATAGACACCACGATGTCCTACTGGAAAATACTTTGCGTCGGCAAGATATACTTGTACGTCAACTAATGTGAGAGCATTTAGGATACGACTGAACTCTGATGCTACTGCGTCCCAGTTAGCGTCGGGATACTCCTCTCTGAGTACACCGATTCCCCATACTGGTTCTACATCATCGGTACACTCTTGAAGAATCATGCATCCTTGTGCATGTGGAGTGAACCAATCGTCTACTGTGATGGGGTCAGCGAGAGCAGGTAGACCTGCTGCTAGAACCCCTGCTGTTGCCAGAAATTTCCACATAAAAAAGAGGGTCGTTAGACCCTCAAAGTATAGCACATACTACTGATATTTGCCAGTAGTGCAGCGGCGACATATAAAGGAGGTAGCCACCTTTATTTAGCGACTTTGATAAGCAGGAACCATCATGCCGCCATCTTGATCGTCATCGTCATCGGACTGATCCGAAGTGATAAGAAAAAAGATGATTAGTATGACTGCCCATACTTGAATGTATTCAAAGTGCATTGCCCCTCGGTAGAACTTCTTCTGGAAATACGAAAGATTCGTGTGGTTGATCGACTGGTGCCAACCAAGCACGTAGACCCTCATTCAGAAGAATGTTTTTAGTATAGAAGGTCTCGAACTCTGGGTCTTCTGCTGCTCTGACCTCTTGTGATACGAAGTCGTATGCACGAAGGTTAAGAGCAAGACCGATGATACCAATAGATGAAGTCCAGAGACCCATCACTGGTACGAATAGCATAAAGAAATGCAACCAACGCTTGTTGGAGAAAGCGATTCCAAAGATCTGAGACCAGTAACGATTAGCGGTAACCATCGAATAGGTCTCTTCTTCTTGGGTGGAATCAAACCCAGCGAAGGTTGTGGACTGTTCACCATCCTCATACAAAGTATTCTCAACTGTAACACCATGGATAGCAGAGAGCAGAGCACCGCCAAGGATACCTGCCACGCCCATCATATGAAAAGGATTCAGTGTCCAGTTGTGGAACCCTTGTAAGAAGAGGAGGAATCGAAAGATTGCTGCCACCCCAAAGGACGGAGCGAAAAACCAACTGGACTGACCCAGTGGGTAGATAAGGAAGACGCTGACAAAAACAGCAATAGGACCAGAGAACGCAATAGCATTGTACGGACGAATCCCCACTAGACGACTAATTTCAAACTGCCTGAGCATGAAACCAATCAGAGCAAAGGCACCGTGGAGAGCAACAAAGGACCAAAGCCCTCCAAGTTGGCACCACCTGACGAAACTGCCCTGAGTTTCAGGACCCCAAAGTAGAAGAAGAGAATGACCCATAGCGTCACCAGGCGTTGACACAGCCGCCGTGAGAAAATTAGCACCTTCAAGATAGGAAGTAGCAAGACCGTGGGTGTACCAACTCGTGACAAAAGTCGTGCCAGTAAGCCAGCCACCAATGGCCAGATAAGCAGTGGGAAAAAGAAGTAGTCCAGACCAACCCACAAAGACAAAGCGATCTCGTTTAAGCCAGTCATCAAGGACATCGAACCACCCCCTTTGTGAAGGTTGTAATGTACTTGCAACCATTTTTTTGTACCTTTAACAACAACATTTAATTTGTAACTTGTAGCAGGCAAGGTAACATTTGTTTACATTACCCTGCAAAATGGACTGAGGCGCAAAGAAAAGGGACCCGTGGGTCCCTAATCAGATTGTATAATGAACTAGATCAACCGATACTAGGTGCAACGAGAGCAACAGGAGTTGACTCAGCAGCAGCAAGGTCGAGTGGGAAGTTGTGGGCGTTACGCTCATGCATAACTTCCATTCCCAAGTTTGCACGGTTCAACACATCTGCCCATGTAGGGATGACGCGACCGCCGTTATCAAGAACGGACTGGTTGAAGTTGAAACCGTTGAGGTTGAATGCCATGGTTGACACGCCAAGGGCAGTGAACCAGATTCCAACAACAGGCCATGCGGCAAGGAAGAAGTGAAGACTTCTACTGTTGTTAAATGAAGCATATTGGAAGATCAAACGACCGAAGTACCCGTGAGCAGCAACGATGTTGTATGTTTCTTCTTCTTGACCGAATTTGTAGCCGTAATTCTGACTCTCGTTCTCAGTTGTCTCGCGGACGAGTGAGGAAGTAACAAGACTTCCGTGCATAGCAGAGAAAAGAGATCCACCGAATACCCCAGCAACACCGAGCATATGGAACGGGTGCATAAGGATATTGTGCTCTGCCTGAAACACGAACATAAAGTTAAAAGTACCGCTAATACCGAGAGGCATACCATCTGAAAAACTACCCTGACCGAAGGGGTAAACGAGAAAAACAGCAAATGCAGCAGCAACAGGTGCGCTGTATGCAACACAGATCCATGGACGCATACCTAAACGGTATGAGAGTTCCCATTCACGACCCATGTAGCAAGCAATTCCGATAAGGAAGTGGAAGACAACGAGTTGGTAAGGACCACCGTTATACAACCATTCATCCAGACTTGCTGCTTCCCAGATAGGATAGAAGTGTAGACCGATTGCGTTAGAAGATGGAACGACAGCACCAGAGATGATGTTGTTTCCATACATAAGTGAACCTGCGACAGGTTCACGGATACCGTCAATGTCCACAGCAGGTGCGGCAATGAAGGCAACAATGAAGCAAGTTGTAGCAGCGAGAAGGGTTGGGATCATCAAGACACCAAACCAACCGACATAGAGACGGTTCTCAGTAGACGTAACCCATTGGCAGAACTGTTCCCAGTTGGAAACACTTCCCCTACGGGTAAGAGTTGTACTAGACATTGTGATTAAGAGTAAGTAAGACCATCAGGGACATGGTGGAGTTACTATTCCTACACCACCCTCAGGTGTAGGTATGAAAGACTATTGTTTAGTGACGCTGTTTAGTCTTGGTGAGGCGTCGTAATATGTGTTGTTTTGCTAACAACAGTAATAATATATAGGCTTTACCCAACTTTGTCAACCCCTTCGAGGGGGGTCAGTTCAGATTCTGGACCAGTCAAACCCTGCTCATAGCAGTAGGTGTCATAAGCGTCCTTGATATCATCGAATACCTTGGGTGAGAATTCGTGATACGATTCTAGGAGTCCCTTTGCAGACCCAGTGGAAGTGAACCAATGACAGAAGTCATATACTGTTCTGTCTATTGGTACTTTGTGATGTACTAATGCACCCAGACAAAAGCGCCTTTCTTCAAGGCGCTCTGGGTTGTACCTCCAATCTTCATTCATGACGGTAGAATCCTAATATGTTTTGGATGTTTGAGATTCAAACTCCGTTTATCACATAAGAATTGATAGAACTCTGCCTTAGTCTTAGAGAGATTCTTGTATTGGGACAGTGTAACCCACCGTCCCCCATCGAACCATTCCAAACTGTACCGTTCCATCAATCTAAATGCGAATCAAATTTATTTAGACTTGTGGTGTCTCTTCACCTGATTGGTTAAGGAATGCCCCAACTGCAAATAATACAAACAGTGTTGCTGTTGCTGCGAGTAGAGGATATCCAGTCATTAGAAAATGCCTGGAATGATTTGTCCTGTGGTTGCGTAAGCGCCGATTGCTGCAACGAATCCAATCATTGCTGCCCAACCGTTAAACTTTTCTGCTTCTGGTGTCATGATAGTGTACCTGTTTTGTGTTGAAAGTGTGTAATGATTTCTTAGATGCCGAAAGCACCGAAGAAGAAGATGCTGCCGCTAGCAGCGTATGAAATGACTGCTGCAACGAACCCAAGCATAGCAAGGCGTCCATTGAGAAGTTCTGCTTTTTCATTATGTGTGACAGACACGTCCATGACACGCATTGGAGGTTCCTTTGCGAACATATTGATGTGTCCTTGATCGTTCGTTGTAACGGTCATAATAGTCTCTTTATGAAGAACTGTTACAACTATATATCATTTCTTAACATTTGTCAAGAGAATGTGATCGTGTCTGTGCCACTTCCACCAGTGACACCTGTGTCAATGCTGATGTTACCATCGTAGTTTGTGAAGGCAGCATCAATAGGTGAGGACGGATAACCGACCCCATCAATTCCTGACAAGTCAAAGTTCAACTTGTCGAATGCTTTGTAGTTTTGTTCGATGGAAGTAATTCCTTGATAGTGACGCCACAGTTCGCTGAGTGTAGAGGCGTTAATGTCTGCGTCTGCATCGAGTGCAGTTTTAAGTGCTTGGCGAAGTGCATCGCGAGCAGCAACGAGATCAGTTTTAAGAGTCATGATACTTTCTTTAATGAATAATTTTTCAATTTACCATGTACTGCATCAAGTTTTTCTCTTGATACATTGTAGTCAGACTCGATGAAAGGTACATCGAATTGGAACTGAGCATACATTAGCAGATCGTCAAGAACTTGCAACTCGTCTTTGGTATAGACGCTCAGCAGTTCTTGCTTCCACTCTGATACGAGTTCATTCATAACGAGATACTGTGTCTTTTACATAGGAAGGCACCCCATCAGGGTCCAACCACTTTGTGTATTCAAAGTCTTCCATTGCAAGATCAATTTGCATGGCATTATCACAGAGGTACATGTCCTTATACCTGTTAGTATAAGCATCACACTTCTGGATACGGTAGTCTTTGGTTCCGTTGTCTAGGATACCAACTTCGACGTACCGATAGGGGAAACGTTCTAGAAGAACAACTGGTTTCATGTATATGGAGGATAACCTAGGCATAGTATAGCAGGTTAAACGAAATGATACCACCCCGTAGCGATTAGTTTATCTGATGTGTCTGATTTGCGACCCTTATGATGGTATGTCCAATCAGCAGGCCACACAACAGTAAGTCCTTTCTGGGCGGGGATGTAGAGTTCTTGATGGAACCATTCTGTCCCACCGTCTGATACTGTATTTAGATACGTCATCCAGACCATATGTCTATATGTGTTGGATCGAGAACTAGATTGACGTTCGCAATGCCACATGTGGTATCCACCACCTGCTTTGTAGTATTGCAAGTTAAAGAACTCTTCCATCTTCCAACCGTTTGTCTTCGCAACCAGCGGAAACTTGTCAACGTAATTATTCATTACGCGATTTACTTCCGCTGTGAAGTTGCGAACTCTCTCATCAGTGATTCCTATGAAGACAGGATTGTCTAAGGAATCCTTGATGGAGATATCAATAAGTCCACCGCCATCGTCAGCAATAGTCTCACCTGGCCACTTCTCAAAGATAGTTTGAGTATGATAGAAGTCTATTAAGGCATCTGTAACAGACTCGTCAATGACTTCTGAATAGATGAAGTCTGTACGAGGTACTGCCATACGTCCATCGTAGTATATTGGGTCAGGTGTGTAGTGCATTATGCTAGAACATTGTCTGCGATGAGGTGGTCAATTAGGTAGGCATAATCTTCTTCAAGATCTATTCCCCAAAATCTTACTCCTTTATTTTCATAAAAGCGAAAGACTGCTGAGAACAGATTGGGATACTCGTCAAGAGATACATCTCCGTTAGCAGCATCCCGAAGAATTTGCAAAGAGTTTGCAAATTTAGATTGGATCGTCATGAACCTCTCCTACTCTATGTGATGGTCTCGGTCTGTGGAGACCGACGAGACAGGCAGGGATCGAACCTGCGACCGACTGCTTAGAAGGCAGTTGCTCTTTCCGCTGAGCTACTGTCCCGTGGGGTCTATACCCAAGCGGGACCTTGAATCCATCCTACGAGTGAAAGACGTTCGCCAGATTTAACTGGTGCTACTGCATGGTAATCATCGGCATGAAAGAAAATAATTTGTCCTGCTTTCAGAGGAATAGTTTGATTGATTAATGAGAATTCTCCACCCTCAAAATCATCGTTTAACAATAGAGTGAAAGAGATCTTACGGATACGATCACCGTTTCTCTTGTCTCTGTGCCACTCACTCTCGTCTTGATGCCAATCATAATGGTCTCCTTCTTTATACTTAGTCAGTTGTAAAGGTTCTATGAAGTCAACATCAAAGTGCCAACACGCAGCGTTGTTGACTTTGGTTACCCAGTCCTTTACTTGTTCATTCATGTCAGGATCATCCACGAAACATACGTCGGATGTCCTAACTCCTTCTTCTATTTCTGTCTGTTCAAAATTCTTTTGTTGTGAGAGGAATGTGTTAATGGCATTGAATTCATCATCGTCAAGGTCAACGGTGACATAACGGTCACGATAGTTCATAGGTGCTATTGATATGTTCGCTAAGGTTTACTGCTTCCTGCACATTACCTTGCTCCACCAACTCATGAAGTTCATCAATGAGGATGTCAAGCATGTCGAAATCGTCTTGGTCAAGGAATTCCATGGTGGTTGGGAGAACTCTCATGTAATTATATATGTAAGTTACTCCCTCGTCAAGGGCGTGGGGTCACTTTGTGAGGTGTCATCTCTTTACCCATTATGTTGAAGGATATAATGGTTCTGGATACACCAGTGAAGTTAGGTTCCTGCATGTGTGGCAGGTAGGAGGGGAAGAATACACAGTCACCCTCTTCCACGTCAGGCATAAAGTCTACCACCTCACCATTGATGTAGTTGTGGAAGGGAGCGAAGAACGTGGTTGCTTTGTGGATATCAGGTTTGAAGTCCACGTATAGTACAGCA
>PYIJ01487901.1_pt1 | contig 48081 bp, 36 predicted proteins | sample 3578051 | NCBI WGS metagenome assembly PYIJ01 (sample SAMN08408021, study PRJNA431606) | Marine metagenome isolate SA_KN192-05_S13_5m, whole genome shotgun... | biome: marine; feature: oceanic pelagic zone; material: water; isolation source: surface water sample, 0.2-0.8 um fraction ... | reverse complement strand
CCCTTCTTATGTACCTTCCTGGACATTATTTAACCATGCGGGGGATTTTAACCGTCAATCCTAAATCTGTTCTTTAAAATAAACCGCTTTTATTATGACTAAAAATTTATCTCCTCTCATTTTAACTTTAATGCTCAGTATTCTGACAATGGGCTGCTCTGAAAAAAATACCTTCATTGATTGGACCTATCCCAATGGAAAATATAAAGCGCTGATAATGAGTTATGATGATGGTTTGGTTGATGACATCGAATTGGCCCAATTATTTGATCGTAACGGTATTGTTGGTACCTTTCATTTAAACTCTGGATTTCTTGATACAAAAGCAACCTGGAATGAAGGTAAAACCAATGAGGTTCTACAAACCTATTTATCAAGAGACACCTTAAAACATATTTTTAAGAATCACGAAATTGCCGTACATGGGACCTATCACAAAGCACTTGTCGGCCTTACCGATGGGGAAATACTAGAAGAAATCAATGTTGATATTGAAAACTTAACTGCCCTATCAAACAATAAGATTTCAAGTATGGCCTATGCTTTCGGTAGCACCAATGAAAAGGTGGCGGATGTGATCAGGACTACCCAATTGACCAATGCGCGCACTGTGAACGCTTCTTATAACTTTGAACTCCCCAAAAATTACTACTTATGGAACCCTACTTGCCATGACAGTGAAGTACTGAATTATTTAGAGAAATATATCTCTTTAAACAACACTACCCTTTCTCTTTTTTATGTTTGGGGCCACTCATGGGAATTCAGAGATGCTTTGAGAAATGATAATATTTCAAAATTTTGTGATGAAATAGGTAATCGGGCTGATATTTGGTATACTGGTGCAGGTGCTTTTGCTGACTACCATGCCTCACTAAAAGCCCTTGAAATAACCGATAAAAAAATTATAAACCCAGAGGGAAATGGAATAGTTTATTACAGGGAAAATGGACAATTAAAAAGTCTTGATGCCGGGGAAAAACTGATTCGCTAACCTAAAAGATTTGACATTATATTTCATTAATCCTATTTTTGTTTGTAAATCACACTTTTTTATTGAACTTCTCGATCAACGAATTATTTGCAATTAATCAAAAAAAAGTAAATAATAGTTATACCAAAAGCCCTTCGAATTATGGCATTAGTCATAAAATTTTGAAAACAATCATTTATTTTTGCTCAGACCAAAGTATCCCTGTTATCTCAGTAAATTTTAGAAATGATGAAATTCCCACAAATTATTTATGCCTTACTCATTACTTTGACCCTAAATGCCTGCTCAAACCAAAATGATGAACGTGCTCAGACCAAATCAACAGAGTTAAAGCCTCTGGTAGACCAATTTGCAGATTTACGCGTGATTCGGTATACTATTCCGGGTTTTGAGAAGCTCACATTAAAAGAAAAAAAATTCGTCTATTACCTCAATCAAGCAGGTTTAGCTGGAAGAGACATAATTTGGGATCAAAATTATCGACATAACCTAAGTATAAGAAAAGCCTTAGAGCAAATCAATGCAAGTTATACCGGAGACAGAACAAGTGAATCATTTGCTAATTTTAAAATTTATCTAAAACGTATTTGGTTCTCCAATGGGATTCATCATCATTATTCTAATGATAAAATCAAGCCGAGTTTTACAAAGACCTATTTTGTAGATGAATTATTAAAAAAATCAAATACACAAATTGATCAAGAAATCATTGATGTGATTTTTAATGATTTGGATTCTAAAAAAGTGAATAAAAAAAGTGGAGTAGATAATATTTTATCTTCTGCTGTCAACTTTTACGGACCCGATATTACCGATCAGGAAGTAATTAATTTCTACAAAAAAGCCTACAATGGCCCAAAGGGAATGCCCATTGAGGCTGGACTCAATTCAAAACTCGTACGTGAAAATGGAGTCTTAGTTGAAAAAATATGGCGATCGGGAGGAATGTATGGCACAGTCATCGATCAAATAATTGGATGGCTAGAAAAAGCCTTAAAGGTTGCTGAAAACAAAAGTCAAATGGAAGCCCTCAAATTATTAATCTCTTATTATAAAACGGGAAATTTAGATATTTGGGATGAATATTGCATTGCTTGGGCAAAAAGTACAGAGGGAAATATTGACTGGATCAATGGATTTATTGAAGTGTACAATGATCCAAAAGGTTATCGAGGATCCTATGAAAGTATTATTGAAATCAAAGACTTTGACATGTCCAAAAAAATGGAAGTCCTTTCCCAGCATGCGCAATGGTTTGAAGACAATTCTCCAATAATGGAGGAACATAAGAAAAGAAATGTGGTCGGCATCACTTACAAGACAGTTCATGTGGCAGGCTTGGGAGGTGATGCCTCTCCAAATTCGCCAATTGGGGTAAATCTGCCAAATAATAATTGGATTCGAAAGCAATACGGATCAAAATCAGTATCATTGGGTAACATAACAGATGCTTATAATAGTGGGGGTAGTTCTGGAAGATTAGAGGAGTTTGCTTTCGATCAGGAGGAAATAAACGGTGAAAAAGCTTATGGTGAAGTGGGTGATAAATTGCATACCGCCCTCCATGAAGTTGTAGGTCATGCCTCGGGACAACTCAATGAAGGTGTCGGACAACCTAAAGAAACCCTGCAAAACTATTATTCAACAATAGAAGAAGGTCGAGCCGATTTAGTTGGATTATATTATGCTTTTAACCCTAAAATACAAGAACTAGGATTAACTGATAATTGGCGAGCCCTTGGAAAAGCTACTTATGATGGATACATTAGAAATGGATTGATTACCCAACTGATTCGCATTGAGCTGGGAAATGATATTGAAGAGTCTCATATGGTCAATCGCCATTGGGTGTCCGCATGGTCTTTTGAGCAGGGTTCAAAAGTAAATGCCATCGAGCGAATTACAAAAAATGATAAAACTTACTATGAAATCAAAGACTATCAAGCTCTTCATGAAATTTTTGGCCAATTATTGAAAGAAGTTCAGCGCATAAAATCTGAAGGAGATTTCGAAGCAGCAAAAGCCTTGGTAGAAGGTTATGGGGTTAAAGTAGACCAAAAAATCCATGCCGAAGTACTAGCACGGAATGCACAATTTACTTCAGCACCTTACAGTGGATTTGTAAATCCTATCTTACATCCAATCATGAATGACGAAGGTGCAATTATTAATATTAAAATCCACGAGCACAAAGACTTTGAAGAGCAAATGATTTTTTACAGTAATAATTATAGTTTTTTATGACTAAAAATAAATCAATACATTTCGGATTTACAAAAATTATAAATTATGGAGGCCCCAGGGCACTATATCAATGTATTATCCCGTACTTAATTTATAAAATTATATTTTGAATCCCTTGTAATAGTTTTTCCAAATTTAATTTTTTTACCCAACTGTTTGCGAAGCAAGCTTAATTACTTTTTCGTAGATAACATAAATCTAACTCATGAAAAATTATATAAAATAAGGATTAAATTCTAATTGTAACAATCCTGACACAATCCTGAGGCCTTAATTTCAATCTCATCCACAAGATGATTGGAGATACCAAGTTCGATTGGTTCTTTTGATTCAAGACAAGAAACCTCTTTACACTGATTGCACTGAAAATGAATATGCTGATGATGATGTTTATCTATAGTGCATTCCAAATTACAAAGAGCATAAAAATTTTTATTATCCTCTAATATTATTTTATGCAAAATACCACGTTCAATAAAAGTATTAAGCGTTCTGTAAAGAGTAATTCTGTCAAATTTGATCAATGAATTTTGAATCTCTCGGTGAGAAACTGCTTTACCCAAATTTGATATGATTTCCAACAAAGCTATACGAAGCTCTGTAGCCCTTAAATTTCTAGTTTTTAAAATTTTTTTGATGCCAGTTAACGTCATCTTACTGGAATTAAAAATTCAAATTTAAGCCTACAATTAGATTAATACCCAAATCATCAGCAAAATAACGAAGACGATTAAGATAATCCCTGTAGGATACATTAAATAAATTATCAATGCGTAAAAACATGTTTAATCTTTGACCACTCAGTTGCCGTTCACCAGAAATTTTAACCCCCAGTAAATTATAACCTTTTGGCGGTATTGCAAAGTCCTGCTCAAACAATATATTTTTTTGTTCAAAAATATATTTGTTATTAATTTCAAAAGTAATTTGATTCCATTGACCAACTCGAGGCACCTGGTAATTAAAAGACAAAAACAAATTATTAGATGGTAGGTAAATCAAAGGAATATTATTTTGAGTATCTGTACCCTTCAAATAACTTGCCTTGAGCGATGCATTGATTTTTTCTGTGAAAAGAATAGCAGCTGTAAAGTCCAACCCTAAAATTCGAGCCCTTGTCTGTGTATATTTAAAAACAGGAAAACTACCTCTGATGGTAGTGCGAAACTGATTTTGTGGATTTAAAAAAATATAATTTTCTATGCCTTGATAAAAATACAAAATTTCAAATATGATTTTAGAATTTATCTTACCTGCTAAGGACAAAGTATTTTTTAAAGCTTCTTCCCTTAACAAATTAGGATCTCCCTCCTCAATACCGCTTACACCCTGATGCAATCCAAAACTATAAAGTTCGTTGATTCCAGGATTTCTAGAAGAATAACCAATATTATAAGACAAATTCAGCTTATTTGAAAATATATATTTAGCTCCCCCAGCAAGACCAATGTTAGTTACATTATTATTATATCTTTTAATTTCCTTCACAATGCCCCTGGTAATCGTGGCAACTCTTTGGTCAAGAAAATCATATCGACCCCCTAATTCAAAGTTTAATTTTTGTTTTTTCTTAGTTGCCAAAACAAAAAAACCCAGTTTATCAGATGTATAATCAGGAATCAAAGGAAGAATTCCAGTACCAACCTCATTAAAGTTACTGATCGTGTTGAATTGGAAACCGGATGAAACTTCCCAATCGTTGGGAAAATATCCTTTGTATTTTAATTCGGTAAAATAGGACGTCTGATTTAAACTCATAGCTGGCCTTAAAGATCTGCCTGCTCTCCTCACATCGAATTCTTTTCGTAAGTCCCACTGCACAGCCTGAATAAAATCAAATTTATGATCTTCATTTAATAGAAACTCTGTTTTCCACTTAAGCAAATGATGATTAACTTTTTGAAAAGGAGCATTAATTTGATATGAAAAATGATCTTTTGTATAAAATGGCTTATCTTTTACAAGCGCCTCCGCTAAATCAGACAAGTTTCCTATATGTGCACCCCTAAGTACTCCTAAATGAGCATTAAACGAACTGAAATATAATTTGCTTTTAAGAGATGTATTATGACTATATACTGTCTGTAATGCAAAATCACCTTCAGTCGCACCAGTGTTAGTTAGATGATAAGACGCTGCCCTGCTATCTCCTTTTTTTTTGGCTGTGCCTGAGAAGCTCCAAGCGAATTTATTATGATGTTTTTGAACCCTAAGATTTAAACCATTACCAATACCATTGCTTTCAAAAAAATAACGGGCTGACCCGTGTAAGTGAGGTTCTATATCTATTGTGGGAGGTGTGACCAAAATTGCACTTCCTAAATTATTTCCTTGATAAGCCAAGGCACTAACTCCTTTGATTACCGTGATTTTTCCTGCCGACAATGGATCTATTTCTGGGCTATGATCCGCTCCCCACTGCTGCCCACTTTGAGTAACTCCGTTGTTTAATAATATCAGCCGATCTCCATATAATCCATTAACAACAGGTTTCGCAATATTATTACCATTTTTAATTGTACTTACACCAGCTAGATTGTCAAGAATATTAGCCATGTTTTTATCAGTGTATTGTGATATTTCATGGGCATCCAAATGCATTAATGATTGTGTAGTAGGATTTTCAACCGCTGTTGTAGCAATTGCCAGTTCATCCATAATCTGGCTGTATTGCTCTATCTTAAAAAGTAAAGTCGTGTCTCCCGTGACTGTTATGTAAAACTCTCTCGTTTTACAACCGATGTGACTGACGGATACATGAAAGCTACCTCGGCACATTGGAGGTATTTCAAAAAAGCCCTTTTCGTTAGTTATCGCTCCTTTTTCGGCTTCCTTAAAGTAAACATTAGCAAAAGGAATAGGATCCAAGCAATTCAACTCTTGGATCCTTCCTGTAATTTTTATCTCGCAATTTTGGGCAAATAAAATAAATGGGGAAAATACAAAAACCCCGAGATAAATAAGTTTATTCAACGGTTATAGCCCAGGTAACAGAAATATCTGTTTCTCCGCCAGCATTTGTCATATCTCCATCAGATACCCCTGAGGCAGACTTATCTGGTTCATGTTTTAGAGTAACAGTTAAATTTCCAGAACCTGCTGAACCAGTCGTTAAAAGATTCGCCAATCCCACAGGATTACCATCACCATCAAAATCAGTATATTCAACTGTAAGACCAGAAACTGTTGTTGAAAAGAAAAATTGATGATCTTTATCTTCCTCTGCAATCTCCTCTGTTACTGACTCCGCTGGAGACTCAGTCTCATTGAGTAAAGTGAAAGCTCCGGTATAAATAGTTTCGGCAGACAATGTACCATTTGTGATGGTTGGCTCATTTGGGCCATCTCCATCTAAGTCCACATAACTTAATATGACTGCGCTCCCTCCCTCTGCTGGTGTTAAAGTATAAGTTAAAGTCGTGATTACCTCCTCCTCATTCTCTATAACTGGATCATCTGGATCATCACTACAAGAAATAACTGCGAGGAGCGATATAAAGATAGATGTAAGTAATATCGATTTTGTTCGAAAAATGTTTTTCATGATTTTATAATTATTTTGGTTTTAGAATAAACTTTAAAATGCAACAATGTTGCAAATGTATAATGGTTAAATCTATAACGCAACAAACATTAAATAAATTTGTAGTAGGAAAAGAGCAATATCAAAAATGAATTTGCAAATAATTACTTTTACCTTAAGAATTAAAGGGTATACAAGCAACAAATAGCAAATTTTAAATGTAAATTTATATTGACTTAATATCAATACATGATTTGTAATTAAATGTTTCAAGGCAAAAAAAAAACATCTAAATCCACTCAGAGGAGGCCTAAAAATAATAGCAAATCATATTCGATTAGCACTAGTGCATTTACAGATAACCGACCAAAATCCCTATTGCAGCGGAAATTGAGTAAGACCATAGAGCACAAAAGGGATATTAACAAACCAATTGCATTTTCAACGAACGATATACCTAGCTCCCTTATCCAACGAAAATCAGAAAATTTAAATACTTCAATAGCTCAACTACAAGATAAAAAATCTTCAAAAGAACAAGCTGATTATTTAAGTGGTATAGATCTCAAAACTGCAGATCTTGAAAAAGAAGGGATTGAGAAAGGTAAAGATCCAAATAAATCTGAAGATAATCAGGAGTATTACAAGGCCATCGCTTGGGACCCTAGTTTATTGGAAAAAGAGCAGGAGAATGAAGATGGCGAAGCTGGAGATTCTAAGGAAAAAGAAGAGAAAAAAAAGAAAGATAAACCAAACAAGGAACCAGATAATAATGATGAAAAGGAAAGACATGGCGAAAGTACTTCTTTTCAATTTATGTTAGCTGGTCTGGTAGTTGAAGGCGAAATCAATTCGATAACGAAAGAGGGTAAAGCTTCATCTACGGGTGGTCCATTGGGTGAGGTCTTTGAACTTGAAGGTTCTATTATTCAAAAAGATGACAATTCTGGCTATGCCATCGATGCAACCACCAGAATTAAAGGATTTGAAACTCCAGATTTAATATATTCCCTTCCACTAGCTCGAGTTCCTTTGGGTATCCCGGGAGTTTTTGCTTCTGTTGACATGGATTTGACAAATTCAGCGAATCTAGGTGGTAATTTTGGCATCTCCTGTGAAACTGACAATAACATAGAAAATGTTAAAAATATCAACCTTAATGCAGTATCAGTAGACGTAGGTGCAAAGGCCAGCATTGGTATTTTTGGGGGTGTATCTATAGGTGTTCCAACTTTAGGGGAAGTAAGCGTTGGCGGCGAAGGATCTGCCGAGGCCAACTTAAATGCTTCGGCAAATATTACTGCCACCTCTGAGGGTATCACCTTAGGAGGTGTTCTAACTGGAGAAGCCAAAGGGAAATTAGCAGCCATCGCAAAAGCACAGATATTATTCATGACCAAAAAGAAGTCTATACCCATAGTCGAAGGAGTCATTGGTTCATTTGAAAAAGAAATTACCGGTACAACTATTAACGATGAGGAATCTCTCAAAGCACTACCAAAATTTGGCCCTAGCAATTTTAAAAGAAACAAAAAGGCTGAAGTTCCTGAAAAGGCAGCTGATAGCTTCATAGACAAGCCGGAAGAAAATCAAAAAAAAGCCTCTTGGCTGTCAAGAAATATGCCAAGCTTTTTCAGAAGAAAAAAATAATTAATATCGAGCATGTATAGATTTTCGACAGGTTTATCGGTAATGGAAGGAAATGATAAAGACACAAGATATGGCTACCTCATTTATGAGGGTAAATCCTATCAAAATGTCATGACGCATAGTACTCTTTGGTCCCCTAAAAATATTTTTGATGACAATCGAAGATTTTGGATCCTCAATGAACCAGGTGTATTAAAAGCGGTTCAAAAACCACTGCCTGACGATTATTTTGATTCTCTGTCTATAGATTTAGATCAAGTCGAAACCGATGAGATTCATCCCACCCTTTTAAATGGACCCCAAAATGAGACAAAGCGTCTCTTTCCAAGAATTAACGTACGTACTGAAAAAAAATATGTCGAATTCATAGACTTTTTAGAAATTAAGTTTGGATTATCGGAATCATTAAATGCTACTTCAAAATTTGGTGCATTCAGTGAGGATATAGGCCCTTGCATGATAGGACTCTTAAATAATAAATATATCAAACTCCCCGAGTGGCCCAAACTCTACAAAGCACCTCTAAAATGGAGAAAACTCACATGGTTATTGAATAATTATTTCTCTGGCCCTTATGACGCAGATACCGAGGTCGTAAAAGCAATGGCAGGCAAAAGGTTCCATTGGGGAAATTTGCATTTAGAAGACCATTTTAAAAACATATCGACTGAAGGACTGGTCTATTTTTTTATATCAAAATTGATATTAAGTTATCAAGCTTGGATGAAAGAGGAGGACTCTACCTCCCTTACAGACCCGAGAGCTTTGGATGATTTTATTGATCTAGTAAAGGACCATGGAATTCGACCATGGCAATATCTCTACTGAGTACCCCAATTTATTTTTAAAATTAATAGAAGTTTTTCGGAAGTAAAATGAAAAAATAATGTGTCGGTTTAAACCAAAAGCTTCTACTTCTAAAAAATAGGTGTATTCAGAACGGTGAATCATTTGTTTTTATCCATTCTTTTTTTATCTTTATTTCATGTCTATTGTAAAACGTAATGCGCCGTCAGCTACTAAGAGAAACACAAAAGAAAAAGCATCTTCTCCAACCAGAGCAGCTTCACAATCATCCACAATTTTAGACAATCGTCAGGGAACCTTAGCCCAAATGAAAGTATCAGAGGCCATGAGACAGGGGCCTCAGGTTGAAAAAATCACCCAATTACAGGCGGTAATGAATCGCAAAGTAAATACCCAGAAAGAGATAAAAAAAGAGGACGTCCAAATGAAAGCTGCTCCCATCCAAAAAAAGGAGGACGAAGAGGAAGTTCAAATGAAAGCGGCTCCCATCCAAAAAAAGGAGGACGAAGAGGAAGTTCAAATGAAAGCGGCTCCCATTCAAAAAAAAGAGGACGAAGAAGAAGTTCAAATGAAAGAGGTTCCCATCCAAAAAAAGGAGAATAGTACGGGTTTACCAGATAACTTAAAGGCCGGTGTTGAAAAACTATCTGGCATTTCATTAAATGATGTAAAAGTACATCGAAACTCTAATCAACCTGCTCAATTACAAGCCCATGCATTTGCTCAAGGCACTAACATTCATATTGCTCCAGGTCAAGAGCAACACCTACCTCACGAAGCTTGGCATGTAGTCCAACAAAAACAGGGCAGAGTAAAGCCTACGACTCAAATGAAGGGAAAAATTCCTATTAATGATGACAAAAGCCTAGAAAAAGAAGCCGATGTGATGGGTTCAAAATCATTGGAAATAGGAAATAATTTAGGGCAATTAAAACAATCTAAAAGATTAGTTCACCCCAATACTTCCAATTATCCGATCCAAGGAGCTTTTTGGTCGGGATGGTTAGGAAGTAAATCAAAAGAACCCGTAGAAGATGTTCCAAAAGAGGCCTTAAAAACTGATGATGGCCACGAGGTTGATCCAAAAGTTATTGAAAAATTGAAGCCAGAGGAACAAGAAGCAGTGAAACACAAGTCAAGTGGTATTATTGGAGGATTACAAAAAATAGCGACGAAAGGTGCAGGACTAGCTATAACAACTGCATTAGATGCAAAGAATGTTGCGGAACTGGCAGATCCTAAGCCTTCGTATCTTGAGAGTCTCAAAACTGTAACTGAAAATTCAGGAGAGGCCGCTGCAAAAGGTGGTTTTGAAGCAGTAATGGGATCTATCTTTGGCATTGGAATGGCTTTAAAAGGGATAAAGGAGAATGTTACCGAAGCAATTGCAAAATGGGGTCAATGGAATGCCTTTAAAGAAGCAGCAAAACAGGGTGTTGATGAAGCCATATATGGACTTACGAAAGTTTGGAAAGGTTTTTGGACCAAAGTAGGTGGAGCATTTGAAAGTTTAATAAAGTTAGTAACGGCAATATTGCTTCTCACACCAACAGCTCCATTCGCAGCGGCAATTACAGTGGGACACAAAATTAAAGATGGAGTTTCTTTTATATTTGGGGCTGGTAAGGCAATTTATCAGTATTTCAAAGGAGAAAAGAAAATTGACAATGCCAGCAGCCTAATTTCCAAAGCAGCAGCGGGTGATGAGAAAGAACTAGAATTAGTAAATAACTTATTAAAGTCCCACAAAGATTATGGTGGTCTTGGTAAGGATAGATTAGTCGCTGTTCTAAATAATAAAGCAGAAGCCCCTAAAGTTCAAAAAGTTATTGAAAAATCAATGACTGGCACGGGCGTTTAAATGAGTTTTTCATCTATAGATAAAATACTTCATGCGACTAAGAAATATTCAAAAGTTTATTAAAAAAAAATTGAAACTTTAAATTAAAATCAATCATGAAAATTAATCTTATCACTATTTTTTTTACTGCATTTATAATCAGCTGTGCCCCAAAAAATAATAAGGTTTCGGCGGTAGTTGAAAATCCAAAAACTGTAGGCTTCCTGGCTGGAAATGATTCCATTTCCTGGGCTCTCGGCTCGGATAACGCTATAGAAGTTTGGACTAAATGGGTCGAGTACCATAATACCCAAGAAATTGACAAAATTTTAGCATTAGCCGCAGACAACATTAAGATCAATGGGCCTGAAGGTGAATATATTGAGGGAAAAGAGGCACTTAAAGGATTTTTAGGGGGCTGGTTAACCTCTGCTAATCCCAAGTTTAGACAGCAATGGGCCACAGCAGTAACCGACCCAAACGGAAATGGTATGCAATGGATACACAATGCCTACATGGTAGAAATGACCACTGAAGATCAGCAAATTACCGAACGCCATTTTGCAGCTGTTGGCGTAAAAGATGATTTGGTTCAACAATTCTGGATCTATTCGGGAAAGCTTCCAAGCCAACAATGACCACTTAAATAATCGAAGTTATTATTAATCGCCAAAGACAACTCATTTGTATTTACAACAAACTAGGCCTAGCTTTGTGAAAAACCAAATTTAAACAATTATGAAAAATTTATTGCTAATAATCGCTATGTCAATTGCGATAATGTCTTGTCAGCCTCCGGCTGCTGAAGTAAAAGATGACTTGGCACTGTTTAAAGCAAATCTTGAGATTGCCCAGAAGTTTATGATGACTTTTACAGGAAATACAGATTTTGACTTGTATGCATCAATGATTCATGACAGTGTAACACATACCTCTCCTATGTATGGTGTTGGTGAAGGCGGCAAAGAACAAATGTTAGATCAAGGTAAATTCTATATGAATGGAGCCGAAAATGTATCGTTTGAAGATGCTGTTTGGCTTCCAGGAGTTGATAATACTACTTTAAAGCCAAATGGTGGTGTAAGGGTGTATGGAACTTGGAAAGGACAATGGAAGGAAACAGGTAAATCGTTTGCCTTGAGCGCATACCATTGGATGGAAATCAAAGATGGAAAAATATTTGGGGCCGGAGACTTTTTCGATGCTACCGGAATGATGATGGCAATAGCTGCAGACTAAATGTTATACATAGAAAAAAATAAAAGTCTTGTTCATAGCTGAGCAAGACTTTTTTATGCAATAACATTTATTTTTCCAGTGAAAAATAAATTAAAATTCACTTTCCAAAACAAATCATAAATTATCATGAAAATCTTTCTCTTTACACTTTTTCCCCTAATTGCTTGGACTGGAGCAGGCCAAAACGTAGACTTTTACGGCCCTAAAAGCTTTGGAGAAATTCTCAATACAAATTTTCAAAAAGCTTGGACACCCATCGCTTTATCATCAATTGAGAACAGAAAATACATGATTCTCTTAGATAATGCCAGAGCCAATGCAATCACATTCAGTAGTGATGCAGACATATCTTCCCTATCAATGACTCCAATTGCTAACTTACATACTACCGGAGCTACCTATGGAACTATGCTAAGAACTATTTTTCAAATTGTAGACCTCAACGCCCCTTTAGATAATTCGACTTCAACTTTAAGTGGTATCTACCAACTGAACTCATTCATACATAGCTATTATGCATTGGATGCCAATGACAACAACACTGCAGTCTTAAGTGACCGAGGAACTTACTATATCACTGACTCAGATGATACAGGATACTTAGGAATTACCTTTAATACTAATGCCAGCGCAACCACTATTACAGCAAGCAGTAAATATGAATACAATACGAGTACCTCAAGTTTCACTGAGGTCACCTCTTGGACAGATAAATATTTAAAAATTAATGGTACCTCTCTGGAGTGGACCAGTGCCTCATCAGATGCCTCCTCTTTCTTTTTAGCGGATCCAAATGATTTAATTGATCTTGAAATTGAAGCTGGCTCTGATTTTAACCCTGCATCTATCATCTATCAGCCCAATGCTTGGGCCACTTTTCCAAACAGCATCAATCCCACCTCGACGGGTTTTTCAAATTTAAGTAGCGACATAAATGTTAGCTATCATGCACAATTAGAGGCAACTGCCGCTGCTAAAACAGCAGCCTCTAATATGCTCGATCAAATTGAAACTAGATTAACTAACGCTGGAGATCAACTGAGATACCCAAAGGCATTTTATCTCGCATTGCGAGACAATATGCTTTCGCATACAATTGCCTCAACTGATGTCTATGGTGCTGAATTAGGGGCAAGAACCAATAAATATGTATACTTCACCAATGCCACGGATGACAACGGAGTACCTCACCCTTTTTTAGTTACTGCAAGTTTTGCTGCCTCAACCCGACCCAATCAATTGATCGATGTAAGTAGACCTCCCGGAGACGGTGGAAGCGGAGGATATGAGAATAATTCAGTGACCAGAACTACTAAAGCAGCCTCTTATATCCTGAAAATTCCTCTGAAAAATTATGGTATAATTGAAGATTTATCAGATAATGACTTAAGTGCTATCGGAAATTTAGGAGAAGATGCTGGTGTAACTAACAAAACAGTATATAACTACGCTAGCCTAAGCTCAAACGGTGTAGCTGTTGATGGAGTACCTATTTATCCTTCTCTTAACAATACGCTAAAGCATGCATCAAATGCCGCTGAAATTACTCATGGCGGGATACATGTGGGTAGAGGAATGGAACTTCACTATCATGCAGATGGTCATTCTTATAGTAAAAATGGAATCAACCTCTATAATTTAGCTGATTATGATGGACACAACCATCCACCCGTTATTGGAATGGCATATGACGGTATTGCCTTATTTGGAAGATATGAGGAAAATCATACCTCAATGGAGGGATACAACATGAGTTTGGACAGTTATGGTGGACATGATCATGACGATGATTTGGGTTACCATTATCATGCACACACGCAAGAGGTTAGTAGTACAGGAAATAATGCCGTTACTTTTAATCAGAGATTTTTATTAGTGGGTGCATGGAAAGGCCAAATCAACAACATACCAGGATTATTGGAAGTTAAGACTGCCCAATTAAAAGATGACGCAATAGCTAGATATGCTGGCGCATCATATGATGAGGTCACAACCAATAATTCTGCTCCAACCATTACTGCAGCAACTTTTTCTATTGCCAGTGACGCTCCGGAAGGTACGCTTGTGGGAACAATCACGGCCAATGATGTAGATGGTGATGCCCTTACTTATGTTATTAAAAGTGGTAATACAAAAGAGGCTTTTGCAATAGGAAGTTCAAATGGACAATTGACAATTGCCAAAAGTAGTGAGGTGGATTATACAATTACACCCCTATTCACATTAAATATTGAAGTTTCTGATGGTACGTTGACCGCTAATGCTGACATTACAATAAACGTCACCCCAGAAGATAGCACTACATTGGGCATAAACCAAAAGGGTAATCTTTTTTATCCAAATCCGGTAACAAATCAAATCCAGATCAACATAAATAATTTTGAGCGGGCGACGATTTTTGAGCTCTCTGGGAAAAGATTAATATCATCCAAAAAGACCCAAATTAACCTCAGTGAATTAAATAAAGGAATTTATTTGATGAGAATACAAAATCACTCAGGCCAAATTTTCAATACCAAAATAATAAAGCAATAGCACTATCAAATTTTAAGGCAAATGTATATGTTATAATAAACACCGTGCACCAAAAATTTTATCACACTCTAGATGCGAAAATTATAAGTCTTTTGTAAAATATTTATGATTAAAAAATGTTATTATGAGATACTATATCACTGAGCTGTAAAATGTTCCCCCCCATGGAGATATCGTTAAAGCAAATCAATATTAGAACTTAAAGATCACAAAGCTCTTAAAATTAAAAAAATGTCTATATTGATCTATGAAACTTTTAAAGTCTTTTCTTTTAACTCGGTCGAAGCTATTTTCATCCCTTATTATCGGGGGTCTACTATATACTTCATGCTTTCACCAAACTAATCAGTCGAAAAAAAAAAGCCGATCTATAGATGATATATTTCAATCTTACCATAACTTCAAGCAGTCCATCAATCCCATTGAAGCTACTAAGGCCGGCGCAGCCATCTACAATGATACAATTGCTAATTATATTTCCTCTAATTATCAAAATAATCTCCTAGAAAAATACAGCCTTTATTTAGACTCCTTAAATACCTTTGATTCAGCATCGTTAACTTCCAGCCAATGGCTCAGCATACAAACCATGCGATGGGATTGCAACATCAAAAGATCTGGACTATTGCAACCTTTAATAACCTTGGCCTCTCCCATATACAACTTGCCTAGTTTCGAGTTAATGCCCTTAATACAAGTACAATCTTTACACTTATATGTCGCCCAATTGGCAGCCGGGAACAGTGTGCATCCCTTTCATACGGTTCAAGATTACGATGATTGGCTAGAACGCATGCAGGATTACTTCACTTTTTTGGATACTTGTATCACCAAAATGAAATTGGGTATAGATCAAGGCGTTGTTTTACCCAAATCTCTAGTTCAAAAAGTCCTTCCCCAGTTAGACCCTTTCATTAATGAATCTATTGAAACCCATTTATTCTATAACCCAATTAAAAATTTACCTAACCATTTCAATTCTTCAGAAAATGATAGATTGATAACAGCATATAATAACATGATCGAAGACCATCTTAAACCAAAATACCGAGAATTAAAGGATTTTTTAGAAAATGAATACTTACCAAAATCTAGGAATACTTCAGGTCTGATAGGTCTGCCTGGTGGATTAGAGACCTATCAATACCTGATTCGATTTCATACAACCACCAACCTTACCATTGACGAAATTCATAATAAAGGGCTGAAAGAGGTTAATCGTATTTTGTCCGAAATGGAAAAAGCCAAAAGTAGTATGGGTTTTACTGGAAATATTAAGGACTTTTTTGAATTTATAAGAAATAGTCCAGAACAAAAGCCCTTCACAGAGCCAGGTCAAGTCATTGACCATTTTGATGAAATTAAATTGCAGGTAAAAAATTCTCTAAATACTCTTTTTAATTTAGAACCCAAAGCAACATTTGAGATAAGACGTACTGAAGCTTTTAGAGAAGCCTCAGCCAGTGCAGAATATGTTCCTGGATCTAAAGATGCATCACGTTCCGGCATTTTCTATGTCCCTATTCCTGACGTTTCAAACTACAATAAATATGCAGATGAAGCCTTATTCTTACACGAAGCCATTCCTGGTCACCATTACCAGCTTTCTCTTCAACAAGAAAATATACAATTACCCGAATTTCTTCATCCTGAAAGCTTAGGCGTTTTTGTAGAGGGTTGGGCTCTTTATGCAGAATCCTTGGGTCGTGAACTAGGTCTTTACCAAGATCCTGTTCAATACTTTGGTATGTTGAGTATGGAGATGCATCGTGCTATTCGATTGGTAGTTGACACAGGTATACATGGTAAAGGTTGGACTCGAGAGCAAGCCATTAAGTATTCCCTTGATCATGAGGCAGAGTCTGAAGCTACTATTATTTCAGAAATCGAGCGTTATATGGCCACTCCGGGCCAAGCCCTCTCTTATAAAATAGGTCAACTCAAGATCCAAGAATTAAGATCTAAGGCTACCCGCATATTAGGTGATAAATTTAATATCAAAGCATTTCATGATCAAGTACTTAATACAGGCAGTCTTCCTTTAATTGTACTTGAAAAGAAAATTAATAATTGGATCAACTCTCAAGAGGAATGATAAAATTTAGGTTCCTCCCTAAATTATTGGAAAGTGGCGTCCTAAAATTTTAATAATAAATAATAAGTATGAAATATTTTAGTTTTACTCTATGCCTTATTTTGCTCATAGTAACATCTTGCACTACTCCAAATAAATATTATGTAGATGCATTGTGCATTGATAATATATCCGTCATTGATCCAGAATTGGGTCTCAAAGAACATCAAACAGTAATTATCAAGGAGGGTAAAATCCTTCGAGTATTTTCTTCTGATGAAGTGAATCTGTCATCCAAAAATAGGATTATAGATGGAACAGATAAATTTTTAATCCCTGGCTTATGGGATGCCCACGTACATTTTGCATATATAGAGGAAATAGCCCCTCGTATGTTTGACCTTTTTTTAGCTTTTGGAATTACCAGTGTCAGAGATACAGGAGGTGAAATCCATTTTACTAGTGCATGGAAAAAGAAATCACTTAATAATCCTACCTCCAGTCCACGCGTCATGATCGCTGGCCCGCTCTTAGATGGGATACCCAACGTTTACGATGGAAGTGATCATGAGCATCCCCCCTTATCAGTAGGTTTAGCTACTATTTCCGATGTCCGCGATAAAGTGAATGAGTTAGATAGTATGGGTGTAGATTTACTCAAGGCATACGAAATGCTTACACCAAATCAGTTTAAAGAGATTATGAAATTAGCAAAGGAAAAAGGATTAAATGTAACAGGTCATGTACCGTTGAGTATGGATGTTATTTCAGCTTCTAATGCCGGCTTAAATAGTATGGAACACATGAGAAACCTTGAACTATCATGCGCGAATAACTCAGATGAATTATTAGTACAACGTCAAGAAATTCTTGCACTGGGAGAAGAAGACATTGGAGGTATTCTTCGCTCTAAAATACATAAATTACAAAGACCATTAGCCATTGCAAATTATGACCCTAAAAAGGCACAAAAAGTGCTAAATGTATTGGCTAAAAATGAAACATGGCAAATACCTACCTTGGCACTGGCTACTGGATCAACAGAGAGACCTTTTGCAAGCTCCGAGTGGCAAGAAACCTTTAAATATTTACCGGAGGGCATCGAACTCAATTGGAAAAAAGAAATTGATGAACTCATGACTGATACGCCTACACCATTTAATAAAAAATATACAGAATGGTTAACCAATATGGTGGGTCAGATACATCGCACCGGAATTGATATAATGGCTGGAACTGATTGTCCAATTTTTTATCTAACGCCAGGGAGAAGTCTACATGAAGAATTAGAGGTATTAGTGAAGGCTGGTCTAACTCCTTTGGAGGCACTGCAAACTGCAACGACCAATCCCGCCAAGTACTTCAATCTAGAAAATGAGTTAGGTGCAATTAAAGAAACCATGTGGGCAGATCTAATAATATTAGATGAAAATCCATTAAATGATATCCGAAATACACAAAAAATTAATGCTGTAATTAAGCATGGACATTATATGGGACGTTCCGATTTAGACGAAATGCTAAAAAAACTTGCCAAACGATAAATGAATGAATTTAGATTTGATACTTTTAATTATTTAAATTTTTCCTTAAATCTGGATTATATAATAAAGCCAACTGTAAATACTTTTTGCCATAAGGGTTTACTCTTTGATAGAGCATACCAACTTGGATAGATAACTCTGGTTTAAATTGATATCCCAACGCTCCATACAACCTATTTCTATCAAAAAACGTTTGTTCGGTATTCACAAAAACTTCATCATAAACTCCTAAAAATACAGCTCCTGGCTCCATAGTTCTACGATTGAGGGGTGCGATCAACATTAATCTATAGCGCAAACGATTTTTATAATGACCACTTATCCATCTCTGCTCAACACGGTAGCGATGTTCAAACTTAACACGACCTACTTGGTTGGTTAAAATAAATTGCTGCCAAATACGATTTTCTTTGGATAAAGGTGTACTTGAATCTGCTTCATCATAAGAAGTCACATATCCGTAACCTGCAGTCACTAGAGCATTTGATGCCAAATGATAATTTAGCCCTACTCGTAACAAAAGCTGTTCAATATTAATTGGTGCAATAGTATGATTACGATATTGAACTTCCGTATGAAGACTCAAACGTTCTTTTATCTTATTTTGCCCGAAATACATCAACCAATTTCCCATTTCATTTGATTGAGAAAAAGCCGAAAAGGTAATAAAAAAGAGTATTATTAAGAGCTTAACCTTTGTGCCAGTATACATAAAATTACAAAAAAGATACAACTCCAGTATGTACGTCATACATAGCTCCCACTATATCTATTTCACCATTTTCGTAAAGTTCATTAAGCACTGGACTATTACTTTTAATTTTAGAGACATTAAGTAATACGTTTCTCTCCGCAACCTCTTGAACGAAAGAAGAATTATTTGAACTTTTATCTTCATAATCTGAAGTTATGGCATCCAAAGCTGGTTGAATATTACCCAACATATGAGTAAGATTTCCCAATTCAACATGGTCACAAGCACCCTTTACTGCACCGCAACTACTATGCCCTAAAACCACAATTACCTTAGAGCCTGCTACTTTGCAAGCAAATTCTAAACTGCCGAGTATATCTGTATTAACAAAATTTCCAGCGACTCGTGCATTAAATATGTCACCAATTCCTTGGTCAAAAACGTATTCTGCAGGTACCCTGGAATCTATACAGCCCAAAACAGCTGCAAAAGGATATTGACCTCCTCCTGTTTGTGCTACTTGCGTAGAAATATCTCTTTGCATTACTTGATTAGCCACGAAACGCTGATTCCCTATTTTTAATAATTCAATAGCCTTTTTTGGAGTAATACTTGACTGGCTTTCTGCGGTCTGAACATTAGAATTATCTATATTATTTATCATAATGGTATATTTATATATCTTGAGACTTAATTAATGTATCCTGCTTTTTAATCGTATCAAATAAATTATTTTGGTCATTAATATTTTTTTCCTGTACTAAACCTGTCCATTTCACAGAAATATTTCTATTTTCGGCGGTCGCTTCAAAATTTGATATAATCTCTATAACATCAGGATGAATACTTACAGTTTTACTAGCATCAATCATCACGCTGCTGTCATCCGGCAATTCTGTAAGTGCCTTTGAAATACCCGCTTTATTGAGAAAAGTAACGGATTCAGATAGTTGAATTTTTATAGGCTCACCAGGAACGTAAGAATCGGCATCAAAAAAATAAGCCGCTTTATAATTATTCCATAAAATATGAAATATCGCTATCACAAGCCCTATAGATATCCCCGTCAATAAATCAGTGAAAACAATTCCAAAAATTGTAATTGTAAACGGAATGAATTCAGCACGCCCCATATTATATACTTGCTTTATTACACTGAAGCTGGCTAATTTGTAACCTACTACCAAAAGTATGGCGGCAAGACTTGCCAAAGGAATAAGATTAATTACTTCTGGTAGTAATACGACGCAAATTAGCATCAAGACTCCGTGAAAAAAAGAAGAAGCTCTTGTTCTACCACCAGATTGGATATTAGTCGAACTCCTCACAATTACCTGAGTCAGAGGAAGACCGCCAACAAAGCCGGCAATAAGATTGCCAGTCCCTTGGGCCAATAATTCCCTGTTAGGAGGAGCTATTCGTTTAAATGGATCTAATTTATCAGTGGCTTCAAGACACAATAAAGTCTCTAGACTGGCTACTATAGCAATGGTAACTCCCAAAATATAGACACGTGGATTTCCTAATTGAGTGAAATCAGGAGATGCAAACTGCCCGATAAACTCACTAAAAGTATTAGCTACCGGAATAACTACAACCTGGGAAGCCATTAAACTTAAACCTTCCCAATTTTGAAAAAATAAGTTCAATACAATACCTAGAATAACAACCACAAGTGGCCCTTGTATCAGTTTAAAAAAAGTATATTTTTTCACAGAAGGTTGCTCCCAGATAATGAGTATGACAAGGGATAAAAAAGAGATAATAAGTGGTCCAGCACTAAAATAATCCCAGATAAGAGTCAACTCGCTAAGCGTATTTTGGCCATCTTTTTGGAGAAATCCTAAATCTCCTTCGGGATCGGAATCATAACCAAATGCATGTGGTATTTGCTTTAAAAATATAACAATTCCAATACCTGAAAGCATTCCCTTAATGACGGAAGAAGGAAAAAAATAAGCGATAATACCTGCTTTGAACAGACCGAGTATTATTTGAACAATACCGGCCACAATAACTGCCAATAAAAAAGTCTCAAAAGATCCCAACTCCTCGATAGCAGCAAAAACAATTACCGCTAATCCAGCCGCTGGGCCACTCACTCCTAAGGCAGATCCACTGATGAGGGCGACAATTACACCTCCAATTATACCCGCTACAAGGCCGGAGAATAAAGGTGCACCTGATGCTAAAGAAATCCCTAAACATAGCGGAATGGCAACTAGCGTCACAACAATCCCTGCAGGGAAGTCATATTTTAGATTTTTAAAAACCCTTGATTATCTAATTTTTGCATATAAAAACTTATATTAATTTATGTTAGTTCAATGACAATTACCTATTTGATTGGTCTCATGGCCCCAATTGCTTTAAATGCAGCCTCTTTGCTAAACTCTATTATGGCATCTTCACCATTAACTTCGTCGGTAAGACGAGGCAGATGTTGCGCGAAAAATCTCTGATGATGAGCCCCTTCAATGAGGGTAGAAATTAACATGTGCGGGTATTTATATTTTGGATTAATTTCTAAAATGATATTACTCACCCGTGCCACTAATTGCTTATAACCGGAAAAAAAACCCTCTTTGTTATTCTGATCTACCTCTTTAGTCATGTAGGATTTTGGAGCCTCGGCAATAACAATTTTATTTAATTTGTACTCATTGATGTGCTCAAAACTTCCATCTAATTCGATATCCTCAGTCAGCAATTTGATGGCTTTTTCTAAGCGTTCCTCTGGAGCAGGAATATTTGCCAGACCGAAAGCAATCCTGTATTCCATCCAGCTCCAATACCATGAAGTCAAATACAGCAATAATTTGTATTTACTTTCAAAATATCTATAGATCGAAGCTTCATTGGAATTTATCTCTAAACCTAATTTTCTGAAATTAAAAGCTTCATAGCCTACCTTGTCTATCAAATTAATACTGGACTCAACAATTTTTCGTCCTAGGGAGCTTGATTCTGGATTCTTTATATAAACTCGGTTATTAACTTGTAAACTGAAAGATGTAAATAAATCTTGCATTTCGTTATATTAATTAACAAATATAATAGCAATACTATCATAAATGAAAGTCAATAATTAATTATCGGATAGAAAAATTGAAAATTTTTTATGCCTAGGAAAAGTTAGAAACTTGTTATTATCTAACTTACCTACCTTAAAAGAAATGTTAAATATAAATTTGAAATGTATTAAGTCTCGAACAAACTATCCATAAAAACAATTTATACCCTGATCAAGGTGTATATAAATGGATTAAATATTGAATCTCTTTCACTTGCCACTTTTAACTGAACATAACTAACTTGAATATAAGAAATGATATACTTAATTAATTTACAGATTCTAAAAATACCTAATTTTTGCTGATATGCTAGGGACAGCATTGTGGCTAACCACCAAAGAACTGGCAACATCCCTTAAAATTCAAGATATGTGCATGCCGAAATAAATAGATTACGCCATTTAGTAAACTTAAAATAAGAAATCAAAAAAGATTACAAGTTTGTAACTTAACTTGGGCAATCGAAATTAACGCCATCTTTTTACTACGAAAAAAACCAAATATAATTCTTACATTTAGTAATCATACATAAAATACTTCACCTTCAAAAAAGAATAATCAATGGTTATTTTTGAATTTACTATTTAATCTCTAATGGTCCAGATATCTCAAATTATTTATCCATCTATCCTAATAAAACATGATATATGAATCAATATCGAAGAAAATTTTTAAATAAATTGAGCTGGACTTGCGCAGCCAGTATTTTAGGTTCCTTAAACCTCCTCAAAGCGACTGGAAAAAAAAATAATAATCAATCGATAAGTCTGATTATTGATGCTGACACAGCCAATGAGGTGGATGATGCTTTTGCCATTGCACGTGCTTTGGTCGAACCAAGATTTAACATCAAAGGACTTTGCTCAGCTCAGTGGCATACCCAGACAAATGCACCCAATGATTCCGTAGGACGAAGTCAGCAAATCAATGAAGACCTTTTAGCATTGATGGGTAAATCATCTATTCCTCATCCAATGGGATCTAATACCCCCATGGTCAGTCAGCTACGAGCTCAACCTTCTCCTGCTGCTCGTTTAATCATAAATGAGGCCCATAAAATGCCTAAAGGTGAAAAATTAACAGTAGTAACATTGGGACCTGCCACAAATACCGCCTCGGCCATTCTGTTAGATCCCGACATTCTACCGAAATTAAAATGTTGCTATTTAGGACTTTGGTATAATATAAAGGATCAAACATGGAGTAAGAGAGAATTTAATACAAACAACGATCCTAACGCTTTAAATGTATTGTTAAACACACAAAATTTAGATCTGGAGATCATGACGGCAACTACTTCAAAAACTTTAGTTTTTGAAAAAAAACAAGTGAATAAATACTTCAAGGGTAAAGGTGGAATTTTTGATTATCTAATTTCTTTATGGGATAATTATGATCGTTTTTGGCAAGAAAAAGATCCTGAAAAAAAATATTGGACAATGTGGGATGTCGCCGCTATTGAAGCATTGGCCAAACCTAACCTCTGCCAGAAGAAAAAGGTAATCACCCCACACGATAACTTCAAACGTGACGTAGTCATTTATTCCAAAATAGACGTAGAAGCAATGAAAGCTGATTTTTGGGCCTCTTTTAGAAACTAAAATAATATCTAAAAGTGTCGCAAATAAATAATATAGATTAAATAACCGAATATGATATTCAAAAAAAAGTATTTATATATTAGCCTACTTTCTAGTATTGGTTTGGTATTCATAGGTATTGGCATGAGCATCACGCCAGATCTTACCAAAGAATACATTGAAAAAAAATACACGAACAATGCATCTAAATTCATCTTTATAGATAACTTAAATGTACATTATCGAGATGAGGGCAAAGGTATGCCTGTAGTCCTGATTCACGGCACAAGTTCCTCCCTACATACCTGGGAGGACTGGACTAAAATATTGACCCAAAGCTATCGTGTGATCAGAATGGATTTACCCGGTTTCGGATTGACTGGCCCAAATGCTGATCATAATTATAGCATAGAATATTATGCTGATTTTCTAGATAAATTCCTAACTAAGTTAGATATTAATAGCATTTATTTAGCCGGAAATTCACTCGGAGGTCTAATAGCTTGGTATTATACCTCGCATCATCTTGACCAAATAAAAAAATTAGTGCTCCTTGATCCCGCTGGTTTTTATAACTATCAAGAAATACCATTCGTTTTTAAATTGGCAAGGATACCCCTTATCAATAAATTAGTGGGGAAAATTACACCCAAATTCTTCATAGAAAAAAATTTAAAAGAGGTCTATCACGATACTGAAAAAGTTACCAATCATCTCATTGAGCGATACCATGACCTCACCCTAAGAGTAGGCAATAGAGCAGCATTCATTAAAAAAGCAAATCAACCCATCAAAGATCATACCATGCGACTGAAACTAATCACATCCCCAACCTTAATCCTTTGGGGGCGTAATGATCATTGGATTCCAGTAACGAATGCAACGAAATTCTTGAAGGAACTACCTAATGCTGAATTAAAAATTATGGAGGAAACAGGTCATATCCCAATGGAAGAACGCCCCTTGGAAAGCGTTGCTCACATCATAAAATTTTTAAATCGACATTAAATTGAACTAAGTGCAAGTTTCATCACTCAAAGTTGAATTAATTGCTTTTTTATTAAATTTATCAAACTATTGCTATTTATAAATCTAAATATTTCAACAAGCAATTATTTTAAAATTAAAAATGAGCTTTTCTCAGGAAGTTAATATTCTACAACTATGTTTAAATTATATTTATTTTTAGCTCATTTAATCTTATTCTCTGCCATTTCATGTAATAATGTTGATTCAGAAGATATTGAAATTGTAGAGGGTTTAAACATTCTTGAGGATTCAATAGAGGCCATAAATAAAGATACTTGGGTAATTACTCCTGATGGTAGCGAAAATTATCTGAATTTTAGCTCTGAATATATTTTTGATCAAGAAAGTTTACATATGTTTGATCTAATCCTATCAGAAGAAAATTTAAATCTGATCAATCGTAATCCTGCTGCCGAAGAATATGTCGAAGGAATGTTAATCTTCGAAAACGATACGATAAGCCCCGTCGGAATTAGATATAAAGGTTCTATTGGCGCCTTCGTAGGTTGCCTTGATGGACCGAATATGTTTGAACCCTCAGGAGCAAAAATTTGTACCAAATTATCCATGAAAATTAAAATTAATTGGGAGGGAAGAAAAGAGAAATTTTTTGGACTCAAAAAACTCCAATTCCATTCAATGAACAATGATGCTTCCCAAATGCATGATAGGGCTGGTTATTGGCTTTTTAGACAAATGGGGGTTCCAGCTCCTCGGGCGGTTCATGCCAAATTAACTATCAATGGAATTTATACAGGCCTCTATTCCTTGGTAGAACAAATAGACAGTCGTTTCATAAAAGAAAATTTTGATGATAATGAGGGTAATTTATACAAGGAAATTTGGCCTCTTACTTCCGATGGTGTTCCCTATCCTATAGACGATTATATCAGTGCGCTAAAAACCAACGAAAATAATAACCCTAGTGTCGAATTAATTCGAAGCTTTGGGCAAAAAATAGCTGATGCAAAAGAGGAAGATCTACAGCAGATTATTGCTGAACATATGGACATAGATGAAATTATCTCATACGCAGTTGTAGACAGAATCATTCGCAATGACGATGGAGCCTTTCATTGGTATTGTGAAGGCAATGGTTGTGATAACCACAACTATTATTGGTACGAAGAGCCTTCAACTACGCAAATTCATTTAATTCCATGGGATCTTGACAATGCATTTGAAAATATTCTTTACAATGCAAACCCAGTTACTCCCATCGCTGATCAATGGGGGAATTATCGAAACAATTGTCAACCTTTCGCATACGGTACTTGGGGGTTACCACAAAAATCTGCTGCATGCGATAAACTCACAAGAGGATGGACAAAATTTACCACAACCTATGAGTCATTAAAAACACAATTCATTAATGGACCCTTATCAAAAACTCAAATTGATCAACAAATAGACTTATGGGTAACACAAATAAGTGGCGCCCATGCTGAGGCAAGCAATTTACATGAGGATGTTCAAAATGAAGAATCTTGGATAAATGAGATTAATTTATTCAAAGCACAATTAGCCAAAGCAAGGCAGAATTAATCATCAGTTTTAATATCCTTGTTAAATGGGAGTCCTAATTGGTAAGATAGGTCTTCATCAAAATGGTCATCCAAAGTATCCAGTCCGAATTTTATTGCTTTGGGATTTTCATAGATAAAAGTCCCAAAAATACGATCCCAAACAGAGAAGATATTACCAAAATTACTATCAGTCCAAGGACGTTCAAAATGATGGTGGAACTTGTGCATATTGGGTGTTACCAAGATCAAAGCTAAACATTTTTCCAACCACAAAGGAAGGGATATATTGGCATGAGTCCAATATGTAAAAAATATGGAGCAGATCCGATAAAAAACCCAGTAAGCAACGGGAATGCCAAAAAATAAAACTGTTAACAAACCCATCAATTCGCGTGTGAGATAATCACCAGGATGATGTCGAGTGCCTGTTGTTGCATCTACTTGCGTATCGCTGTGATGAACCATATGCATCTTCCACATCCACTTAACCCGATGTAACATAAAATGAATAACATATTGTCCAAATAGATCCAAAGCCATCACAGCGATGAGAATTTCGAATCCAACAGGTAATGTTACCCAATTAAGTAGTCCAAACTGGATTTCTTCAATCCAAACAAAAATACCTGCACCGAAAATGCCTATTATTAAATTAATGAGCGCTGAAAATGAAAAGAAAACCAGATTGATGCCATCATGCCTCCATTTATTGTAGGAATGCTTAAATAAAGGTATTCCAGATTCAAGAAGCCAACAAGAAAATAAGCATCCAAAAACCCAGCTTAGTTTTTGAAGGGTTGTAATCTGTTCAAAAAATTGGATGAAATGCATCATATAAATTATGATAATAGTCAAAGATATGACATTCAAATATAAAAATCATAAGATAAATAAAAACTTAATATTCACAATTTCCTGGAGTACGCGGAAATGGAATCACATCTCTAATGTTAGACATACCAGTTAAAAAAAGAATCATACGCTCAAAACCTAAACCAAATCCACTATGTTCTACCGTACCAAATCTTCGAGTATCTAAGAACCAATCCATTTCTGCAGAAGGTATTCGTTTTTCATCCATCTGCTCAATTAATACATCTAACCGTTCCTCACGCTGCGATCCCCCTATGATTTCGCCAATACCTGGAAATAAAACATCCATAGCCCCTACAGTCTTTCGATCATCATTTAAGCGCATATAAAAAGACTTTATTTGCTTTGGATAGTCATGAATAATAACCGGTTTTTTAAAATGCTTCTCTACAAGAAATCTTTCATGTTCAGATTGTAAGTCGGTACCCCAGGAATTTATAAGAAAATTAAATTTTTTCTTTTTATTAGGTTTTGAATTTCTTAATATGTCAAAAGCTTCAGTGTAAGAAATTCTTTCGAAATTATCTTCTAAAATAAATCGCAAGCGATCTAAAAGTGACTGCTCATTTCGCTCTGCAATTGGCTTATTTTTTTGTTCTTCAATCTCTCTTTTTTCTAAAAAAGTAAGATCATCTTGGCAGTGGTCAAGTGTGTATTTAACTAAATATTTTAACATTTCTTCAGCAAGATCCATGTTATCCTTAAGATCATAAAAAGCCATCTCAGGCTCAACCATCCAAAACTCTGCCAAATGCCTTGTAGTATTAGAATTTTCAGCACGAAATGTAGGTCCAAAAGTATAAATTTCAGATAACGCCAATGCTGCCAATTCCCCCTCTAATTGCCCAGAAACTGTCAAATTAGTTTCTTTTTCAAAAAAATCTTCTCGATAATTGACCTTACCCTCATCATCCAAAGGAGTTTTATCAAGATTTAAAGTAGTAACCTTAAAAGTCTCCCCTGCACCCTCAGCATCCGAAGAAGTTAATAATGGACTATTAAAATAAAAGAATCCCTTATTATTGAAAAACTCATGAATGGCAAATGCTACCGCGTGCCTTATACGTAAAATCGCACCCATTGTATTTGTTCGAGGCCTAAGATGTGCGATTTCTCTGAGAAACTCTAAGCTGTGTCTTTTGGGTTGCAAAGGGTATGTATCTGGATTAGCGTCACCCAATACTTCTAACGTTTTAGCTTGTAACTCTTTAGTCTGACCTGTTCCAAGCGAGGCCACCCAAAGTCCCGTAACCGCAATACTCGCACCTGTGGTAATTCGCTTAAGTAACTCTTCACTGAAAAGATCAGGATTTACCACGACTTGAATATTATGTATCGTAGAGCCATCATTAACGGCTATAAAAACTGCATTTTTACTCCCTCTTTTTGTACGAACCCATCCTTTGACAAGAATTTCCTCATTCGATGATTTTAATCCCAGTAAAACTTTGACTTTTATTCTTCTTTTAACCTCCACGATAATTTAATCTAATTATATCTAGCAAAAAAACTATAAATAAATGTAATGAGGAAATCAAATGAGGAATAGATGACTTTTATGAAAATATAAACTAACCTCCAATTACATTTATCTCAGAAATTAGATAACCGTTAATGTCATAATCTTACTTATTTTAACTAGAATAATTATAATATTTAGATAATTTTGAATTTTGATAAATGATTATGCAAAAACTCATTCTTTCTCAATCTTTACAACAAAAATTATCTCCACAACAAATTCAGTTTATTAAATTATTACAAGTACCGACCGCTGAACTTAATACCCGAATTGAAGAAGAGTTAGAAATAAATCCTGCACTAGAAGAAGGTGATGCCTTTTCCTCCGACGAGGATAATAAAGATCAATTCGAGGAAAAAGAGGACTCTAATAATAGTACAGAAGATTATCTTCATGATGACTATACAGGATACAAAATGACAGGAAATAGCAATAACTCTTTGGACCAAAACAAAGAATATCCTATTAGCATTGGCGCCACCCTACACGAACAATTATTGACACAGCTCGGATTTCTTAAACTCAATGAACGTCAGCATATCTTAGGAAAACAACTTTTGGGTAGTATCGACGCAGATGGATATCTTAGGAGAGATTTAGATGCTATTGTAAATGATCTTGCTTTTTCTCAAGGCATTGAAACAGATAAACTTGAATTAAGTGAAATTCTTAAAAAAATTCAAACCTTTGAACCTCCAGGCATAGGGGCACAAAGCTTGCAAAATTGTTTGATGCTTCAGTTGGAAAGAAGAGATCCTGAGGACTATGAAAATAATTTAGCCCATCAATTACTTAAATTATGCTTCAAGGAATTTTCCAAAAAGCATTATGAAAAAATAGAACATAAACTAGGTATTTCTAGTGTGGAATTAAAAGATGCCATTAGCATTATTACCCGTCTCAACCCAAAACCTGGAGGATCAGGAGATGAAGACAGGAAAATACAATTTTTAATGCCGGATTTCATTTTGAAAAATATAAATGGTTCTTTAGAACTAACTTTAAATTCCAAAAATGCTCCAGAATTAAGAGTCAGTAAATCTTATTCTGAGATGCTAGACACTTACAATAACAGTAAAAAAAAGGATAAAAAATTACGTGAAACAGTCACTTTTATTAGACAAAAACTTGATGCTGCGAGATGGTTTATTGATGCTATTAAGCAACGACAAACTACTCTTTTAAACACCATGCAAGCTATAATAAATATCCAATATGATTATTTTCAAGAAGGAGATGAAAATAAACTAAAACCGATGATCCTCAAAGATATAGCTGAACGGATCGACATGGATATCAGTACAGTATCGAGAGTGGCAAGCAGTAAATCCATTCAAACTGATTTTGGGATATATCCTCTTAAGCATTTTTTCTCAGAGGGTATATCTACCCAATCAGGCGAAGATGTAAGCAGTAGAGAGGTTAAGAATAGATTACGCACATTGATTAATCAAGAAAATAAAATAAAACCTTTGTCCGATGATAAAATTGAAAAATTATTAAAAGCTGAAGGCTACAACATTGCCCGCAGGACTGTAGCTAAATATCGTGAGCAATTGGACATTCCCGTAGCTCGGCTAAGAAAGGAACTTTAACACATAAATTGCCTAAAAAATTTAATTTTTAGCAACTATTATTTTGGTATTCGGACTTTGAACAATTTCAATATTTAAAAATGAGAAATACAGAATGCAGCTTCACATTCCTAAATTTGACATCTTTAATCAAAATCCAGTTAAATTGATTCCAAAAGTAAATTGACTTGATGTCCCCTGAGCGATAGGTGACCTTCGCCAAACGTCGGATAAATAATACTTGACAAAAGCATTTACTTTCTCAAACCCTACACGAGCCGTGATACCATATCTAAAATCAGATAAACCAAAATTAGCCACATTTACCTCTTTCAAATTGGCGCCCCCCAATTTATATTTTAACTTAGTTTTGGCTACAATTTTAAGCCCTAATGTCCCTCCACAACTTACAAAAAAGCCCTCTCCGTCAGCTGTTTTATTAGGATAAAACCGAAATTCTAAAGGTGCCTCTAGATAAGTAATAGCCAATTTATTCCTTTTCAATTCCCCTACTTCCACGGTGTCCCATGAAATAATTTTCAAATTATTTAATTGATAATTAGCTCGATCTGCAAATCCAATTTTTTCAAACGTAAATCCTATCGCTGGATTAAAAATAAACTGATCACTTAATTTACGCTTAGACATATAATAAATACCAAAAGAACGTGAAGGAAATATTTTTGTATTGATTAGTTCATTATTGTCCATCAATGAATTAAAGCCAAGATCCAACATTATATCTCCAGGTATGTCTGGCTGCTGGAGTCTTTTTCCCTCTTGACCAAAAGCAAAAAAATAGTTGAAACATAGTATGATTAAACCAAATACTTTTTTCATTTCAATATTAAATTTATTTGTCTGCGCAACTTAAGCATCATAAAATGGCTTCTAAAATATGCGCAAAGATAATCGCAATTTTAAATCTCCTAGTTTAAGGTGAGTTTATTTAACAAATTAACTATTTTCGTCAAAGTTTTTTGTTTTTAATAGAGATATTTAACTATCAGGACCCGTAGCATAACTGAATAGTGCACTAGATTACGGCTCTAGAGGTTGCAGGTTTGAATCCTGCCGGGTTCACTAAAAAAAGCCAGTTAAATTAACTGGCTTTTTTTTAGCTAAATGATTAAAATATTTAATTGTAAAATTTTAAATCTGCGTTTCTGGAAATAATCATCCAAATACTAATTTTTGGGATTATCTTGAATCTAAGGTCATGATATTAATTATTCCCATAATTTTCTACTTTTTACGCAAACGCTTTCTACCATAATTTCAAGATAAAAACCTGCTTTTAACTCTATCCTCAATTTTTTAATAACTTATTAATTTTGTGGATTAAGATAATAATTCAAAATGTTAGTCAATATGAACAATATGTGCTTAATAATTAAATGGTTAATCTTGTTTAGTTGGTATAAAAATACCATAAAAGATACAGATCCCTTTTCTCACGGTAATGACCCAAACTTTAAGATTATTTGTCATTCTGATCGAGATTTTAAATCCACTAATAGAAAAGTTAATGTTTTTGGGATCCCCATTTACGCCTACAAAGAGGTTGAAGATATCAAATTACTCCATGCAGCAAACATAATGGCTCAATATTTAGACAATGATGAGGATGGTATCGTTGACAATCCTTTGCTACTTAAAACGCTCATTAAGAACAAAGCAGCCTTATTTATGTGGAAAAAAATATCTCAAGTGAATCTAAACGCGCAAGATTTAGGGGCTGACGAATCACATCCCGAATGGCACAGTAACGGTCATATGGGTCCCTTTGATGCTGCCTTGGAAGAAGTTTGGCATGTCATTAGTCATTTGGGATATGCTCGTGCCTATCCAACTATTTTTGGTGAATTTGAAGGAACCTCGCTGACTAATGCGATGGATATAGCAAGAGGAGGTCATTTCAAAAAAATCCCTCATAAATATCCTGAAATTGCTTGGTATACTTATGATGACAGAACTTGTAAGTATGATTGTATGGCAACCGAATATATTTATTGGGGACTCACCTCAATGCTTGGTGCACAAGAAAATAGACTACATGAAATCTCAAAAGAGTGGGATTTAAATACAATTGATCTAGTTAAAAATATAGATACAGCCATATTTTCATTGCTGTCAAATCCTGAATATATATTTCCTAAAGCCCTTCCAGATGGAACTTATCGAAGATAGTAATTTTAATTACAAAGTAAAAACTCAAGTTAAGTTGAAAAAGTTCTTATTTGATTGCTATTGGCTTTTGTAATTCTTAAATAGATCCTCATTACTAATTAGAGGAAAATTCTTCCAAGTGTCACATTCTTGTCAACATAAAAATGGCTTTTAACAAATAATCCATACCTAAATTAATTTTCTTAATGAGTAAGATTAAGTGTTCAATCATTTGTCAAGGATGTCAAGAAAAATAAAAGGAATTTATGATCAATTAAGATAATCACTTGGTAATTTATAATACTTTTTATTTCTAAAAAAAAGTGTTCAACGGGAATATTAATATTTCGGCATGCTTTTATAACTTATCTTGAAGATATATCCATTTAATACACCCAAAGATATTACCATACATTGGAACCTTATTTATTACCCTCCAAATAAAAATCATACTCAAAAAAGCAAATTGATTATTAAGTTTCAATAAATTCTAAGATTAGTACGAAATGAAGAATTATTTATTTTATCCCTATTAAAATATCAAAGACAAATGTGTTAAATTTCACTTTAAGTATTTATTTATAACCTCTTGTTTCAATGGTAGTTAATCAATTATCCACATCTTAATGTGATGCTAATGTGGATAAATTACTTAATTTTTTAATTTTTTTCCCTTAGCACGAGTTAACTTAGACTAAAGTAATAAAGCTTAATAGCTTATGAAAAAGTACTAACCCAATGCAACAACAGTATCTTAGAATTGCAAAAAAAATTTATGCTGAGGAACAATCCTTTCCTTCTGTGTACCGCGAATTAATAAAAGATATTGAACCTGATCTTGCCATCAAAATCATCAATGAGTTAAAGAAGAAAATTCGATTTAATAAAAAAATTTCAACAACTCATTAGATGGCTCTTAAAATTCATTAAAAAGATACTTTTTAAAAATTACAAAAATTTGTATGAGTGTACGCCTATTTTGATCGGGCTTTTATCCAACGCTCAGGAAGCTCCCCGTTAAGTGCCATTTCGTAGTCATTATAACTGCAGGGGATTAGTTTATTTCTTGAAAAAACGCTTTTTTGATAAGTCTCCTCAATTTCCATCCACCATTTTTCTGATAATTTACTCTTGAAAAATCGTATATTATTCGCACCTTCATTAAGTGATACCTCGTAGATAAGATAATCACTTGATTTAAAATATTGATCTCCAACTCTATTAAAGACGCCATCTATAAAATACCAAATCATCGTAGCTACTACTTGAGCTGTTTTGATGTCCTCATCCAGTTTTGCAGTTATATTATAGAATCCAATAGAACATAATTTACTATTTAAACCGGCATACCAACACAACTGGCAAGCCTCTTCTCCAGAGTAACCAAAAACATTAGGATTAGTAGTGTCTGGACAATAAATACTCTGAATTGCCGATAAATCAAATGAAATAAGATCTGCCTCCCGTATTATGGGTTCGACTTCTTTAATATTACCCCTAAATTCCCCCAAGCGATAGGCATCAAAACCCAACGTCTCTAGCATATTTAGCCTACTTTCTTTTAAGAGATAAGATTGATAACCCAAATGGATATAATTAAATAAATAATTAGGATTATGCTTAAATATGTCTCCTAAATACGAATCTATACCACTTTCAGGCTCTTCTAAATCTAATTTAGCATCAATGTTAAGGAGGGTGACCAATTTCCCCGTAGACTCATAACTTAAATATTGACCAACGGTAAAGTTTTGAAGCCCTCCAAAGATAACGGGTAATATTTCTTGGCTTAATAAATATTCACATACCTCCTTAAGTCTCAAATTGGTGTCCTCGAAAGTAGGCCCATCTCTTAAATCTCCGAGATCTAATATACCATCATGATCCAATCTCATGGTAAGCTGATAAAGGCATTTTCTGATGCGATTTGGAACATGTGCAATACCATGATCTATCATGTGACCTCTGCCCTCGCCTAATCCTATTAAAGCCACACGTATACCTTTCAAATTTATTTTTTTAACTGTGTGAAGGTATATGATGTTTTGGAATGCACTCGGACTGAGCGCTGAATCCAAAATAGATTCATCAACAGGGTCGAAAAAAAGTTTTAAATCCATTAGAATATTTAAAACAAAAAGGGAAATATCTTTAATATCCCTGTACCTATTTAATTTTCATCTTTATCCTCCAAAATCATCAAATCGGATATTTTCATCAGGAATTCCAAAATCTTCACCCATCTTTTGAACGGCGACGTTCATTAAAGGAGGGCCACAGAAGTAAAGTTCAATATCTTCGGGAGCATCATGCTTTGATAAATATTCATCAATGACTGCCTTGTGTACAAATCCCAAGAAACCATCACCTTCTTCATCCTGCATATCTTTTTTTACTTTCCAGTTATCTACTTCTTGCGGCTCTGATAAAACAATGAAAAAATTAAAGTTATCAAACTGTTTTTCTAATCGGTAAAAGTGGTCTAAATAGAACAATTCACGTTTTGACCTTCCTCCATACCAGTAGGTCACTTTTCTACCCGTTTTTAAGGTTTTAAACAAGTGATAGAGATGAGATCGCATTGGAGCCATCCCTGCACCTCCTCCGACGTAAAGCATCTCAGCCTCTGTTTCATTGATAAAAAATTCTCCATAAGGACCTGAAATAGTCACTTTATCACCTACTTTCTTTGAAAAAATATATGAAGAAGCAATTCCCGGATTAACAGACATCCATCCATTTTTTGCTCGATCGAAAGGAGGTGTAGCAATACGTACATTAAGCATGATTTCACGGCCCTCGGCAGGATAAGATGCCATAGAATAAGCCCTTGTAACTACCTCCTCATTTTTCATTTTTAAATCCCATAAACCAAACTTGTCCCATTCTAATTGAAACTTATCAACCTCATCATGTTCATCTGGATGAGCATCAATATTAATATCTTTGAAATCTATTTCACACTTAGGGATTTCAATCTGAATGTATCCCCCAGGCCGATAGTCCATATCCTCAGGTAATTGCACCACAAACTCTTTGATGAAAGAGGCGACATTGTGATTTCTTACCACGGTTGCCTCCCATTTCTTAATGCCAAAGATCTCCTCAGGAATTTTTATATTCATGTCTCCCTTAACCTTCACCTGGCAGGCCAAACGTACTTTTTCTTTTTGCTCAGTTCGTGATAAATGACCAACTTCTGTAGGCAAAATATCTCCTCCTCCATCAAGAATTTGACATTTACACATTGCACAAGTTCCCCCACCTCCACAAGCCGATGGTAAAAATATTTTTTGAGAACTCAAGGAACTCAACAATGACGTTCCTGCAGAAGTGACTACCGGATTGTTATTATCTCCGTTAATAACCAAATTCACTGGACCCGCTTGTACCAATTTTGACTGTGCGAAAAGCAGGACAAAAACCAATAACGAGATTACAGTGGTAAAGGCAATGATTGATGTTAAAACTATGGATGTCATCTAAAAATATTGAATTTATTTCTAAGAAATGCAAATATAAAAGATATCCGTAAACGGTAAACCCATTTAGCCTTAAAACTTAAACCTTGAATTCTTTTATGGAGTTTTAGAAATCAATGTTAAAAGCGTTGATAGCTTATTTTTAAGTTGTCGGCGATCAACAATAAAATCTAAAAATCCATGATCTAATACAAACTCTGATCGCTGAAACCCTTTGGGAAGGTCTTTACCAATAGTTTCTCTTATAATTCTTGGTCCCGCAAAACCAATAAGTGCCCCAGGCTCCGCAATATTAAAATCACCTAACATTGCAAAGGAAGCCGTTACACCACCCGTAGTTGGATCAGTTAATAATGAGATATATGGAATTTTTCTGTTCTCAAGTAAAGCTAGTTTACTTGAAATTTTTGCCAATTGCATCAAAGAAATTCCAGCTTCCATCATCCTTGCCCCACCCGATTTTGAAATGATAAGGATAGGGATATTGTTTTGGTAAGAATAATCTATAGCTCGAGAAATTTTCTCTCCAACCACGGCTCCCATCGAACCCCCTATGAAGCTAAAATCCATACAGGCGATGACTATTTGTTTTCCATTACTTATACCATGGGCCGTTCTCACAGCATCTTTTAGACCAGTCTTCTTTTGACTATCCGAAATGCGCTCTGAATATTTTTTTGTGTCTTTAAATTTCAGAGGATCTGTCGCCGTCATTAATGGATCCATTTCTTCAAATATATTATTGTCAAATAATATTTCAAAATATTCCTTTGATCCTATTTTTACATGAAAATCGTCTTCAGGACAAACATAGGCATTTTTCTTAAGCTCCCGCATGTGAATAATATGACCATTAGGGGTCTTGTACCAAAGACCATCAGGTGAATCCTTTTTATCCTTTGTAGAGGTCTGTATACCTTTGTCTTTTCTGTTAAACCAAGCCATAATAAATTGAAGTGAAAATCAAACTTTTATAAAAATATATGTTGACATTTAAGTGGATCTTCATTTGAGTGATCTTACTTTACTTCTTCGTAATCAATGTAATCACCCCCCTTAAAATCTTTTGACTTTTTCGGAATATGTTGAATGTCAACATTGCTATCTGGAACCGAGTGCTTACGCCATCCCCTTGAATATGATGATCGTCTAGACTGTGTAAATCCTATGAATAATATTTTAAACAGTAAACCACCTATTTTGTAAACAAGATATACCGTAAAACCTATGATGAGAAGAAATTTTATCATTTGAAATATTTATCTGCTCAAATAAAAATTACGTTCGTTATAAATTTTCAAAAAATAATCATCCATCAAATCATCAATAAAATAAATGGCTTCCCCTGTTGATTTCATTTCAGGTCCGAGCTCTTTATTGACATTAGAGAATTTATGAAATGAGAAAACCGGCTCTTTTATTGCATAGCCTAATTTTACAGGTCTAAAATCAAAATCTGTAACTTTTTTCTCCCCTAACATGACCTTGGTTGCAAAATTAACATAGGGTTGTTGATACGCCTTACAAATAAACGGAACCGTTCTCGAAGCTCGAGGATTGGCCTCAATAATATAAACCTTATCATCTTTTATAGCAAATTGGATATTGATGAGACCAACCGTTTTCAAAGCAATAGAAATTTTAGCCGTATATTCTTCTATTTGTCGGATGACAAAATCTCCCAAATTATATGGTGGCAAAACTGCGTATGAATCTCCGGAGTGAATCCCTGCTGGCTCAATATGTTGCATGATCCCAATAATTTGAATGTTTTCTCCATCGCAAATAGCATCCGCCTCTGCTTCAATGGCACCTTCTAAAAATTGATCAAGTAATATTTTCCCATCAAGCTTCTGACTCAACAAATTCACAACATGGTGCTCTAATTCATCTTCATTGATCACTATTTTCATACTCTGACCCCCTAAAACATAAGAAGGCCTAACTAATAAGGGAAACCCTATTTCTTTGGACAGTTCAATTGCTGAGGCAGCACTTGTTATTGTTCCATACTCAGGATAAGGTATTTTTTGTGCTTTGAGAAGATCCGAAAATCTTCCCCTATCTTCGGCAAGATCTAAAGCATCAAAACTTGTCCCCAAAATTTTTATTCCATGACGCTCCAACTTTTCGGCAAGTTTTAATGCCGTCTGACCTCCTAATTGAACAATAACTCCTAAAGGATTTTCTAATTTGATTATATCATAAATATGCTCCCAAAAAACGGGCTCAAAATAAAGCTTATCAGCCACATCAAAATCAGTAGATACTGTCTCAGGATTACAGTTAATCATTATAGTTTCATAACCACACTCTTTTGCTGCCAAAACACCATGAACACATGAATAATCAAATTCAATCCCTTGTCCAATACGATTGGGTCCTGAACCTAAAACAATTATTTTCTTCCTTTCTGATGAAACAGATTCATTTTCTTGATCGAAAGTTGAGTAGTAGTAGGGTGTCTTAGCTTCAAATTCTGCTGCGCAAGTATCTACAATCTTAAATATTCTTTTAATTCCTAGTGCTTCTCTTTTATCAAACACATGACTTTCAAGACAATTAAGGACATGAGCAATTTGTCTATCAGCATATCCTTTCTGTTTGGCCTCTTTAAGCAAGGCAGCAGGTATATTCTCTAAAGAGAATCGAGCAATTTCATTTTCCAAAAAAATAAATTCTTCTATCTGACTTAAAAACCATGGATCAATTTTCGTCAACTTGTGTATTTTATGAAAAGGAATCCCTAATTTAAAAGCATCATAAATATGAAAAATTCGGTCCCAACTTGCATTTTCCAAACTGTGAATTATCTTAGATTGATCGATAAGTTCTCTTCCATCAGCACCCAATCCATTTCTCTTAATTTCAAGTGATTGACAAGCCTTTTGTAGAGCTTCTTGGAAATTTCGTCCAATACCCATTGCCTCACCTACCGCTTTCATCTGCAGACCTAAACGTCGATCACAACCCTTAAACTTGTCAAAATTCCATCTTGGGATTTTGACAATAACATAATCGATAGCCGGCTCAAAGAAGGCCGATGTAGTTTTAGTAATTTGATTCTGAAGTTCGTCCAAATTATAACCAATTGCCAATTTAGCAGCTATTTTCGCAATTGGATAACCTGTTGCCTTTGAAGCCAATGCTGAAGATCTGGAAACACGTGGATTGATTTCAATACCAACAATTTCATCAGTGTCAGGATGCACGGAAAATTGAACATTACAGCCCCCAGCAAACTGACCAATGCCGTTCATCATGGTTATGGCTAAATCGCGCATTCGCTGATAAACGGTGTCCGATAAAGTCATTGCCGGCGCGACAGTTATAGAATCTCCTGTATGTATACCCATTGGATCAAAATTTTCAATTGAGCAAATTATGATCACATTGCCTACATTATCTCTCAACAGTTCCAATTCAAACTCTTTCCAACCCAGAATACTTTGCTCAACCAATACCTCGTGAATAGGAGATGCTTGCAAACCTGCATTTAGAGCCTCATCAAAATCCTCTTGTCTATTTACAAAGCCACCACCGAAGCCACCTAGGGTATAGGATGGCCTTATTACCAACGGAAAACCAATATCTTGCGCAATCTCTTTACCCTTCAAAAATGAAGTTGCCGTCTCCCCTCGACATACGTCAACTCCAAGTTCCAGCATTCTAATCCTAAATTTTTCTCGATCCTCAGTGGTTTCTATTGCATCTATGTCTACACCAATCATTTTCGCATTATACTTCCCCCAAATACCTGCTTCCTCACATTCAATAGCTAAATTTAAAGCAGTTTGTCCTCCCATCGTGGGTAGTACAGCATCTATTTGACGCTCCTCTAATATCTGACGGATTGATTTTTTGGTCAATGGCTTTAAATAGACATGGTCAGCCATAACCGGATCAGTCATAATGGTTGCTGGATTGGAGTTGATGAGGGTTACCTCAATGCCTTCTTCTTTTAACGAACGAGCAGCTTGTGACCCTGCATAGTCGAATTCACATGCTTGACCGATCACAATAGGCCCGCTTCCAATGATCAGCACTGATTTTATGTTGAGGTCTTTTGGCATTTACAATTATTGTTAAATTGATTAACAAAATGCTGTAAAGTTAACTTTTGTTCCTCATATTCTATCGTAATCAAGACTTAAATTTTAGGGGGTTTTAAAATAAGCCTCACGCAGTCATATATTAATATTAATTTGGACGCATATCCATTGAAAAATCATCCATATGGGATAGAACTTATTAACTATTTAGACCATGTAATAGGAATTTCTTGTACTTAAATCAAGAATCTAAAACATTTGATTTTTATACTCTAATTACTATTGGTTTAATATATTTGAAATAATTGGATCCATAGTTTCAATCATTGGTATTACCACTGGTATACTTGTTTTTCGAGCCAGAAAATCACGGTATTTTGTCAGTTTTTTAGCTTCTATACCTTCACCGTTTAAAGTTATTCCCAAAACCTGGGCTCCTAAATGTTTGATTAGATCCACCTCATCTAAGACATCTGGAATATGAGTGTGGTATTCATCAAAACCACTAAACTTTTTACGAAAAGGCACATGTTGTAAAACTACTCCATCTAAATCACAAGATATAATAAATTCAGATCCACAAGGCCCGCTCGGATTTCGAAGGCTAGATTGACCTTCGATAATAAGTATATCTGCCCCTTTTTCTTTCCAGCATGAGTATAAAGCATGTTCCAATTCTCCCGGAATAAAGTCATTGGGAGTTGCATCAAAAAGTAAGCCATAATCTGCCCCCTGCATCCAACCTGTTTGGCCCGTGTAAATCATTTCAGCAAGATATCCTTGCATTTTTAGTTGTTCCTCTAAAAATCTAGAAGTGGTTCTTTTGCCTACAGCACAATCCATGCCTAATACGGCTATTTTTAAAGCAGTAATTTGTGCTATTTTCCCTTGCCAAAAATGTAACTCTTTGAAAGGTTTGGACTTTCTGATATCAAATATTTTGGCTGCTCCTCCAAGGAAAGGCTGGAGTTCGTCTATATCATTAAGAGGCTCATGTAGGCCATTGACTAAATGAATTCCATTTTTTAAGACATTTTGAATACTTTCATAAAGCTCTTGAGGCAATAATCCTCCTTTGGTAGCCATTCCAATAATGGCATATTCAGGCATACCATAAGTGTTGATAAAAACATCAATACTTTGTACCACTGGTATGCCATTTAGCGTATCCTCAACGAAATAACTAGCATCCAAACCTGCATGTTTCTCGTCTATAATGCCTAAGATTTTAAACCTTTTGCTCGAGCGAAGAAGTCCATGTGCTGTTTTGGCATGACTTTCATGTATGAGTCCTCCCGTGATAATAACCGCTGTTCCTGAAATATGAGCTTGATCCATTTTTATCCTCAAAACTAATACTCAAGTTAACGGTTTCAGTGGTTCTCTTCAAGTACATAATTTTCAAATTAGCAAACTAGTTAAAAATTAACTTAAATTACATGTGTATAGGACGATTTTCCGTGGCAGATAGGCAGGCCTCCTTGACTGCCTCCATATAAGTAGGATGTGCATGAGACATTCTGGCTACGTCTTCAGCAGAAGCCCTAAATTCCATAGCGGTTACGCCAGCCGCAATCATATCTGCTGCCCTAGCTCCAATGATATGAATTCCTAATATTTCATCTGTACTCGCATCTGCAATAATTTTCACCAACCCTTCAGTATCCATCGAAGCACGAGCCCTACCCAGTGCTTTGTAGGGAAACTTTCCAATTTTAACGGGTCGCTTTTCTATATTTAATTCTTCCTCTGTTGCCCCTACACTTGCTACTTCGGGCCAAGTATATACAACACCAGGTATCAAATTGTAATGAATATGAGGTTTTTGACCTACCATTTGTTCGGCAACAAAAACACCTTCTTCTTCCGCTTTGTGAGCCAGCATAGCCCCCCTCACAACATCGCCAATAGCCCAAATGTGGTCAATATTTGTTTTTAAGTATTTATCTACCTCTACTCTACCTCTCTCATCCAAATCAATACCTATTTTATCTAATCCTAAACCTTCAGTGTAAGCTTTTCTACCGATAGATACCAGACAATAATCTCCTTTAATACTCATACTTTCAGAGTTCTTATTTTCTGCCGTCACTGTTACTTCTTTCCCCTTTACAGCTACACCTGTGACTTTATGACTGAGGTAAAAATCAAAACCAATCCTTACAAGACTTTTTTGTAGTTCTTTACTCATAGTTTTATCCATGTTGGGTATAATTCTGTCTGAGAATTCAACCACTGACACTTTTGCCCCAAGTCTGGCATAAACAGAGCCTAACTCCAAACCTATGACCCCACCACCTATAATAACAAGATGTTTTGGAACCTCCTTCAAATCTAATGCTTCAGTTGAAGTAATGATGCGGTTTTTGTCCACTTTGATAAAAGGAAGTGAAGCAGGTTTCGATCCTGTTGCAATAATTATTTTTTCCCCCGAGATACTTTGGATTTCTTTACCTGTAATTTGAATGGTATGGGAATCCAAAAAAGAACCTGAACCATTGAATACATCAATGTTATTCTTTTTCATCAAATATTTTATCCCATCGGTATTTTGGCTCACCACATCCGACTTTCGTGCTATCATTTGTTTGAAATCTACTTTGGCCTCCGATATAGCGATACCATGAATTTTAAAAGTATGGGTTGCATTGTGAAAATGTTCTGAAGAATCCAGTAACGCTTTGGATGGAATACATCCTACATTTAGACACGTCCCACCTAAAGAACTATACTTTTCAACAATGGCTGTTTTAAATCCCAACTGGGCACACCGGATAGCTGCCACATACCCTCCAGGTCCCGATCCGATAACAATTACTTGATAGTCCATGATACTGTATTCATTAAGTTATATAGCAATATTTTAATCTTTTTAAACTCCCAATAATAATCGAGAAGGATCTTCTAAAAGCTCTTTTAATCTTACTAAAAAACTCACCGATTCCCGACCATCAATAATTCGATGGTCATAAGAAAGAGCAACGTACATAATTGGCCGTATCACTATTTCTCCATCCTCCACTACCGGCCTCTGAACAATATTGTGCATCCCTAAAATAGCTGACTGAGGGGCATTAATGATGGGCGTTGATAACATTGAACCAAAAATTCCGCCATTGGTGATAGTAAAAGTACCTCCAGACATTTCTGGAATACTCAATTTATTTTCTCTGGCTTTGGTAGCTAACCTCACCACTTCCTTTTCAATTTGCTCAAAAGATAGGGTCTCAGCATTCCTAATCACCGGCACAACGAGTCCTTTTGGTGCTGAAACAGCGATAGATACATCACAAAAGTTACTAAATATAACCTCATCACCATCAATTTTCGCATTTACAGCTGGCCAATCCTTTAGAGCCATGCAACAAGCTTTTGTGAAAAAAGACATAAAACCAAGACCAACTTCATATTTTGCTTTGAACGATTCTTTGTATTTTTTCCTCAACTCCATAATTGGATGCATGTTAACCTCATTGAAAGTAGTCAACATAGCTGTTTCGTTTTTCACCGAAACCAATCTCTTTGCCACTGTCTTCCTCAAGGGTGACATTTTTTGTCTTCTTTCGGACCGATCACTGTCGTCTTCTTTTTTTGCTGAATCAGTTGTGATTGATTTTTCTGTTTCTCTCAGGGATACATCCTCTTTTGGTAATTTGGCATTCAAGGCATCCTCTTTGGTGATCCTCCCACCAACTCCTGATCCATCAACAGAAGATGCTAATATTCCCTTTTCAGCCAATATTTTGGCAGCAGCAGGGGCAGCATGACTTGCCGCATAGCCTTGGGAATCCGATGGCATTAGCGCTCCCTCGGATTCAGCAGGTTTATTATCTGCCGATTTGGAAGCTACCTCATTTGTAACGGCAATTTGGCATATTAAATCCCCGATTTGGAGGTTTGTACCATCAGGAGCTAAAATTTCTAATTCCCCAGCGGCTTCTGCTGTTAATTCGAATGTTGCCTTGTCAGATTCAATTTCTGCAATCACCTCGTCCAGAACCACTAGGTCACCAGATGATTTAGTCCAATTAGTTATGGTCACTTCATTGATAGATTCACCTACCGTAGGCACATGCATTTGAATTAATTTCACAGCTTTTCCAATTACTTTGTCTGACTTCACCTCAGGAGTTATCACTTCCTTTTTTTCACCTTTTGGATCAATAACGCATAACAAGCCACCGATTTCAACGGTATCACCTACGCCCACCTTAAGCCTCAAAACACCTTCAATTTCAGCACTTACCTCAAAGGTAGCCTTATCGGACTCCAATTCACAGATGACCTCATCCATTTCTACAAAGTCACCTTCATTTTTCATCCACTGTGAAATAATAACTTCTGATATTGATTCCCCGACCGATGGAACTTTCACTTCAAGACTCATATGCTTACAATTTAAATGCTCTATTAACTAGATCTTCCTGTTCTATTCTATGTATTTTATTAAAACCAGTCGCAGGCGAAGAAGCTGCTTTTCTTGCTACGAGTGTAAAATCATAGTCTTCTGCTATTCTGAGAATATAAGACCAAGGCCCCATATTTTCAGGTTCTTCTTGTGCCCAGATTAATTTAGGATTTTTATATTTTTTCAAAATAACAGCCAATTGCTTCTGGGGAAAAGGATACAATTGCTCAATTCTAACAATGGAAACCTCTTTAGCCTTTTGTTTTTGTTGTTCATCTAAAAGGTCAAAATAAATTTTTCCAGAACACATGATCACCTTTTTAACCTTACTATCGACCACAAAATCATCGGGATAAACTTCACAAAAATTACCCTCAATAAAATCCTTTATTGGTGCAGCTACTTTTGTACTTCTTAACAACGATTTAGGAGAAAAAACGACACATGGTTTTCTGAATTCCCAAGCCACTTGGCGACGCATTAAATGGAAAAAATTAGCCGAACTTGTTATATTTGTCACAATCATATTATCCTGAGCACACATCTGAAGAAAACGTTCTATCCTTGCACTCGAATGCTCAGGACCTTGCCCCTCATAGCCATGAGGTAGCAACATGACAAGACCGTTCATTCGTTGCCACTTAGTTTCAGCGCTTGAAATAAATTGATCAATCATGACTTGAGCCCCATTGGCAAAATCCCCAAATTGAGCTTCCCAGATAACCAATGCATTGGGTGTTGACATGGCATAGCCATATTCAAAACCCAGGACAGCAAATTCTGATAAAAGAGAATTAAAAATTTTAAAAAGTTGTTGGCCCTCATCTATATAATTTAATTGGCAATAAGACTCGTTGGTCTCTGAATCTACTACATAAGAATGCCGGTGTGAAAAAGTACCGCGCTTTACATCTTGGCCTGACATACGTACGATTTTTCCCTCAGCCAATATCGATCCATAGGCAAGCAATTCTCCTTCTCCCCACCCCAACTCTTTTTTATCAAAAAAAGCAGCTTTTCTATCTCTCAAGAGCTTTTCTATTTGCCTTAAAGGCTTGAAGCCATTTGGCAAGTTCGTAAGTGCATGAGCTATTTTTTGAACCAATGCATTAGAAATTGCCGTATCTGTAGTTAAATGAAAATCTTCAGGTTTAGACTTTCTTAAAAACTTCCATTCTTCATCAATTTTTTGTGGCTTATATGGCAGCGGCTTTTGCTTCACAAGGTTTAGCCTATCTTGAAGTAATTTTTTAAACTCTTTATCTAATTTTTCTGCAATTTCTCCAGCCTCATCACCCCTTTTTTTTAATTTCTTAATATATACTTCACGAGGATTTGGATGCTTAGAAATAATGTTGTAAAGCTTGGGCTGGGTAAATTTAGGTTCGTCGCTTTCGTTGTGACCATGTCTTCTGTAGCACAGCAAATCAATAAAAATGTCCTTACCAAACTCCTGTCTGTATTCAACAGCTAAATTTACTGCAAAATTTACTGCTTCGGCATCATCTCCATTGACATGTAGTACTGGCGCATCTATTATTTTCGATAAATCCGTACAATAAATACTTGACCTAGCATCGTCATAATCCGTTGTGAACCCTACTTGATTATTAATGACAAAATGAATGGTCCCTCCAGTACGATAACCATCTAAATTAGACATTTGAACACACTCATAAACTAATCCTTGACCCGCAACCGCAGCATCCCCGTGAACTATTATTGGAAGGCATTTAGACATATCTCCCTCATATTCGTCATCTATTTGTGCTCTGGTTATTCCCAAAACTACAGGGTCCACGGCTTCGAGATGTGAGGGATTGGGTGCCAGTTTGACGTAAGCCATATTTCCGGAATCTGAGACATATTGGCTTGAAAAACCTAGATGATATTTTACATCTCCATCACCCATCGTAAGATCAGGATTAGATCCGCCCTCAAACTCATTAAAAATTTCATCATAAGTTTTGCCCATGATATTGGCCAAAACATTCAATCTACCTCGGTGCGCCATCCCAATAACTACCTCTTGAACACCAAATTCAACCGCCCTTCTTATTATTTTGTCTAGTGCTGGGATGGTATTCTCTCCTCCTTCCAAAGAAAACCTTTTTTGACCTATGTATTTGGTATGTAGAAAGTTTTCAAATACAACGGCTTCGTTCAGTTTACCCAAAATCTGCTCTTTTTCTTTCTGAGGAGGGTTGATTTCGGCGCCTTCGGTTTCACATTTTGAACGAAACCATGCCAAAATAAGTGGTTCTCTTAAGTGAGAATATTCATAACCTATGGATCCTAAATAAATCTTTTTTAATCGAGCTACAATGTCTTTTAGCTTGGCAGAACCTAAACCTATTTCCTTCCCTACCTGAAAAAAAGTTTCTAAATCATTTAGTGATAATCCAAAATGATCTAGATCTAATTTAATTTCATGATTTCTTCTATCCCTAACAGGGTTAGTATTTGATTTTAAGTGTGCTCTCGATCTGTAGGCATGTATCAAATTTTTAACCGCCGTTTCTTTTGAATCTTTTGTAATCGGTTCTACATCTGTGTTATAACTGGCGGAAAACTCAAACCCTTGAAAAAATAATCTCCAAGACGCATCAACACTTTCAGGATCATTTTTATATGATTCATATAACCCGTTGATGTGCGCTACATCTGCATTTCCAATGTACGAATATTCATCCATTATTGATCCTAATTATTAATTTTTCAAATATATGGATTGTTTTTAATAATACAAAATTGTTTAAACGATTACACAAATAAATATGATTATGAAAGTTAAATTTCATTTTACTAATTTTAATTAGCTCACTTTCACAATTAAAATATATATTTTTTTATCTTTGCGCTCTATTTTTTTTATTTCACATGGACGAGTTCCAACAATAACATAACTAATATGTCAGTAAAAATAAGGTTAGCACGTCGAGGACGTAAAAAATTGGCCATGTTTGATGTGGTCATTGCAGATGCAAGAGCACCACGAGATGGTCGTTTCATTGAAAAAATTGGTACTTATAACCCTAATGTTAACCCTGCATTCATTAATATCAACGAACAGAAAGCGTTAGATTGGATAATGAAAGGCGCTCAGCCAACAACTACGGCGCGAGCCATTCTATCTGAAAGAGGAGTTATGTTTAAGAAACATCTCCAAGTAGGTGTTAATAAAGGAGCCATTACACAGGATCAAGCAGACAAAAAGTTTGAAGATTGGTTCAAAGACAAAGAAAAACAGAATCAAGAAATTTTAAATAAACTTACTGAGGCCAGCAAAAGATTGGAGAAGACAAAATTTGAGGCAGAAAAGAAGGTTAATGAGAATCGTGCAGCTGCCATAATGAAAAAGAAACAAGCTGCTGAAGCTGCGCTTGTTGCTGAAATTGCTGAGGAAGAAGTAACTGCAACAGAAAAGGAAATTGTAGAGGAAGTTGAAGAAACTATTTCGAAATCTAAAGGCCCTGAAAAGGTGAAAGGGGTTAAAGTAGAGGAGGTCAAAGCAAAGGAAACCAAAGCAGAGGAGGCGAAAGCAGAAGAAGCCAAAGTAGAAGAAGTCAAAGCAGAGGAAGCCAAAGTAGAAGAAGTCAAAGCAGAGGAAGCCAAAGTAGAAGAAGTCAAAGCAGAGGAAGCCAAAGT
>PYIJ01119217.1_pt1 | contig 48341 bp, 61 predicted proteins | sample 3578051 | NCBI WGS metagenome assembly PYIJ01 (sample SAMN08408021, study PRJNA431606) | Marine metagenome isolate SA_KN192-05_S13_5m, whole genome shotgun... | biome: marine; feature: oceanic pelagic zone; material: water; isolation source: surface water sample, 0.2-0.8 um fraction ... | reverse complement strand
CCTTATTACATCTCTGAGACAAGAGGGTAATAATTTTGTTGGTAAAGCAAGACTTCTTGAAACACCTATGGGCAAAATCGCCAAGCAACTGCTTGATGAGGGTGTCAAACTGGGAGTTTCTTCACGCGGTCTGGGTTCTATCAAGGAAGAAAATGGTGTCAAAGTTGTTGGCGAAGACTTTATGCTCGCTACTGCTGCTGACATCGTAGCAGATCCTTCTGCTCCTGATGCTTTTGTCAACGGCATTATGGAAGGAAAGGAATGGGTTCTTGCTGGTGGATCAATCCACGAGCAACAAATTGAAAATATCAAGAAGAGAATCGACAATGCTGCCGCATCTCAATTAGAGGAAAGGAAGATTTCCGCATTCTCAGAGTTCTTGAAAAATCTGTAATCATAAATAATTAGAGCAATCACCTAAGCAACGTAACCACGAGGAGACACAATGTCTGACAAAATTGAAACTACTCTGGACGAATCGAGCGTAACTGCTGGCGCTAAGCCCGCCGATCCCCAAGGTAAACTGTCTGATGAAGGCAGCGGTCTATCGGGCATCGCCGACCTCGGTGGTCCTACCCCCCAAAACAGTAAGCCTGACGACGAGAGCAATAAGTTCAAAGTCGTGACAGGCGGTAATGCACAGGCACCTACTACTAAACCTAGTGCTGCATCTGGCAATAAGCAAGATAGCATCAGCAAATCTCCTACGTTTGATCACGTAGAGAACGAAGGTGAAGAAGTGATTGCTGAGGAAGAAGAGACTGAAACTATTCAGATCGATCTTTCTGCCGACGTTGCTGCTCTGACTGAGGGTGAAGACCTGTCTGAGGAGTTCAAAGAGAAAGCTGCTACGATCTTTGAGGCAGCAGTTGTTTCTCGCCTGAACGAAGAACTTACACGTATTCATACTGATTACGCTAAGGTTCTTGAAGAAGAAATTGAGTCTGTTAAGACTTCACTTGCTGAGCAAGTAGACGAGTATCTTTCGTTTGCTGTCACCAAGTGGGCAAAGGATAATCAACTCGCCATTGAGCACGGTATCAAAACCGAAATGGCAGAGAGCGTCCTTGCTGGACTCAAACAAGTTTTCGCTGAGAACTTCATCGAAGTTCCCGACGAGAAAGTTGATTTGGTCGATGAAATGACCGAACAACTCGATACTATGGAAAAGAAACTCAACGAACAAATCGAAGAGAACGTTGGTCTCTCAAAAGAGGTCGGCAACTATATCAAGAATGGGATCGTGAGCGAGCTGAGCGAAGGACTGTCACTCTCACAACGTGAGAAATTGGCATCTTTGGCAGAAGCAGTTGAGTTTGAAAATGAAGAAACCTTCCGCGAGAAGGTGGCGACTCTTAGAGAGTCATACTTCTCTACTAAACCCGAAGTAACTACTGTTACTGAGGATGTACAAGTAGAAGGAGAGTTACATAGTAGCGACACTATGGCGCATTATGTAAACGCACTTTCCCGCTGGGCTAAGTGATACCTAAGTTCCCTTTCCACCTAGAAATTAAAAGGTAAAAAAGCAAATGTTCAATTCCGAATCTTTGCAGGAAAAGTGGGCACCCATTCTAGAACACTCCGAACTCGATAACATTTCGGACAAATATAGAAAGGCTGTTACCTCCATCCTGCTCGAAAACCAAGAAACCTTCCTTAAAGAGGAAGCAGGCATCCTCAACGAGGCAGCCCCTACAATGTCCGCTGGCACCGCTGGTTTCAGTGGTAGCAGCACCGCTACTGGTCCTGTTGCAGGTTTCGACCCTGTACTGATCTCCTTGATCAGACGTAGCATGCCTAAGCTTATCGCTTATGACATTGCTGGCGTTCAACCGATGACTGGTCCTACTGGACTGATCTTCGCAATGCGCTCACGCTACGGCACTAACAGAACAGGCGGCACCGAAGCATTCTTCAACGAAGCAGACACTGAGTTCTCAGCAGAGAACGCAGCATCCGATCTTGGTAGAACTGCACAATCAGGTTCTAACCCAGGTCTGCTTAACGACAGTGGTACTTACAATACCTCAACAGGTATGACTACTGCCGAGTCTGAGGCACTTGGCGACGCTTCTGGTAACCAGTTCGCTGAAATGAACTTCTCAATCGAGAAGGTCACAGTGACTGCTAAGTCCAGAGCACTGAAAGCCGAGTACAGTCTTGAACTCGCACAAGACCTGAAAGCAGTTCATGGTCTTGATGCTGAGTCTGAACTTGCAAACATTCTTTCAACAGAAGTCCTTGCTGAAATCAACAGGGAAGTTGTTAGAACTGTTTACAAGATCGCAAGACCTGGCGCTCAGAACAACACCGCTACTTCTGGTGTATTTGACCTCGACGTTGACTCCAACGGTAGATGGTCGGTTGAGAAGTTCAAAGGACTTCTTTTCCAAATCGAAAGAGACATGAACGCAATCGGGCATGAAACTCGTCGCGGGAAGGGCAACATCCTCATCTGTTCTGCTGATGTGGCATCTGCTCTCTCTATGGCTGGTGTGCTTGACTACACTCCTGCACTTTCTGGCAACAGCAACCTTCTTCCTGACGACAACAGCAGCACTCTTGCTGGTACGTTGAACGGTAGAATCAAGGTTTATGTTGACCCTTATTCTGCTAACGTAAGTGACAGACACTTCTACGTTGCTGGATACAAAGGTTCTAGCGCATATGACGCTGGACTGTTCTACTGCCCTTACGTGCCTCTCCAAATGGTTAGAGCCGTGGGTCAGGACACCTTCCAACCAAAAATCGGGTTTAAGACTCGTTATGGTATGGTTGCTAACCCATTCGCTGAGGGAACCTCTCAGGGATCTGGCGCTCTTAACGCCAATGCAAACCGCTATTACAGAAGAGTCCTTGTTGACAACCTTATGTAAATTGTGTGCATTTTGCAACAATACTCAGAGGGGCTTGACGCCCCTCTTTTTTTATGTCATACTATATTTGTTGAGTTGATCGCTCAACACGGGAGTGACTGAACAACCCTGTTGGAAATAGGCGGGGTAATGTAAATGGTTAGAGGTGGTGCTCGCTACTAGGAATAGTAGAACCCCGACCAAGGGAACCATTGTTGTTATGAACTATTACTCGCACTAGCGATTCCCATAGCATGAGGGTATAATGTAATCCCTCCTCCCCCACCACACAAAAATTAACATTAAAGACCTCGTGATGCTATCCTTCGCCTCTCCGAGGTCTTTTTTTGCAAATCTTCATTACGATAGATATACTCGAATAAATAATAATAGAAGTCTAGGAGGTGACGCGATGAACCCAAACCCTTTCTATATTATTTGTACAACTTATAGTGATCATCATGAAAAACCTAGTATCACACAATCAATTAGATGAATGGCGTCATTACGAAAAAACTCTCGACGAACTTGAATCAAATATGTACAGTGTGGATGAATACTATGAGTGTGTAGTTGAATGCAATGACCAAGACGACTCCTGTAAACGTTACTGTCGTGATATGCTTATGTAACAAGACCACCTATTGATTAACTAATCACAATTATATTGATATGCACACGACGTGTCCTTCATGGGCACGTTTTTTTGTTAAATAATAGAACTGGACACACATCATGGGCAGAGGCAGACTAGACAAAAACGATATGCTCGCACGAGTTTATAAGTTAAAAAACAAGCTATATAATAGCAAGCATCCGTGCCACGGATGGGAGTGGCATGAAGGTCGGCATTCTGCTCTGGATGAAATATTAGATATCTTAAATGAATATTCACACTAAACTACTTAATGGAAAAGCGTACTGCAATATCCAAAGAAGAAGTGGAGGTAATGATCAGTGATGCAATACGACAACATAATCGTAATGCTTCAATTATTTCAGTCATTGTTGGCTGGTTTGTTCTTGCACTTTTTGCTGAGGGTTTGCTTCGACTTATTGGAGTCATCCCGCCGCTAACCCCGTGGTTAGATATATCTCTCAAAGTTCTAAATAGTTGAAAAAGAATCATGCCTGCTGAGTACGGTCTGTGGAATAAGCAAATACAAAATAGGAACTTCCTGTCTCCTATTGGTTTTAAGATGCAACTAGAAGGATACCCTAAGGTAGTTTACTTCTCGCAGTCAGCATCTATACCTGGTTTGTCTATGAACACAGTAGAGCAACCTACCTTGATGGGTAGGTCAATACCGTGGGAAGCACATGGTCTCAACTACGAACCATTTAATATTACATTCTTAGTTGATGAGGATCTTGAAAACTATTTGATCCTTCATAACTGGATGCGTAGTATTGCAGGTGGTGGAGAATCTCTTAGAGAGAGAATTAAATTAGAAGACTCAGGTTATCACGTCAGATGTGATGGATCTCTTGCTGTCTTAAATTCTAACATGCAAACCAATTTCTTTGTCACCTTCCGTGACCTCATTCCCGTAAGCTTGAATGCGTTGGAGTTTAATGCTACAATAGATGGTACAGAGTATGCCACAGCAACTGCTGAATTCAGGTATGTCTCTTACGCAATACAAGACATCGATGGAAATCGGAGGACCGAACTTGAATGACACTTGATGAAATTCGTGAAATGTGGAAATCAGATTGTCAAATTGACACTGCTGATCTCGACACTGAAAACTTTAAGGTCACCGTCATACATGAAAAATATCTGAACATCTGGTCTCAATTCAAACTGATGCTATCAGATGCAGAGACAAAAAGCAAAATCCTTTACAAGAAAAAGTTTGAATACTATGCTGGTAAAGCACCAGCAGCAGTGTATGCAGAGAAACCTTTCAACCACAAGGTTCTTAAAGGAGACCTTAACACATATATCTGGGCAGATGAAGAGTGGTTGCGTAATACCCAGAAAATAGACTACCTACAAACTTGTATAAATTACTTAGAGCAGATTCTTAAACAGTGTTCCTCTCGTGGGTTCCAGATTAAGAATTATATTGATCTGAGGAAAACAGGTGACTACTAGGATTACAAAGAAGAATGAGGTTTACCTCAAAGTAAATACCGAGCCACATATCCATCAGGAACTAACTGAGCACTTTCAATTTGAAGTGCCTCAGGCAAAATACATGCCCCAGTACCAGAAGTACAAGTGGGATGGCAAGATCCGTTTATACTCCCCTGCAACAGGAGAGATATATGCGGGTCTTTTTGATTATCTAACCGAGTTCTTAAACGACAAAGGTTACGATTGGGATCTAGAAGAATCAGAACACTATGGAACACCACTCGATACCGAACCTCTCATTTCACCTGAGGCAGTTGCGGGGTATGTTAGATCTCTGGGACTACCTTTTAAGGCACGAGACTACCAGTTACGAGCAATTTACCAAGCACTTAAAAAGAATAGGAGACTTCTATTATCCCCCACAGGATCAGGCAAGTCCTTAATCATCTATGCCCTAGTCAGATGGCACCTAGGGATGGACAGACAATGCCTGATCATCGTGCCTACTGTGTCCCTTGTTGAACAACTTTTCAAGGACTTTGAACAGTATGGTTGGAAAGCGTCAGCATACGTCCATAAGATTATGGGTGGTACTGAGAAGTACACAGATGCTGATGTCGTTATCTCAACGTGGCAATCTATCTATAAGGAACCGAAGAAGTTCTTTAACAGGTTCGATGTTGTAATCGGAGACGAGGCACATTTATATAAAGCGAAATCATTGTCAGGTATTCTCACCAAATGTCATGATGCAAAGTATCGAGTAGGACTGACAGGTACTCTTGATGGTATGCATACTCACCAGTTAGTGTTAGAAGGACTGTTTGGTAGGTGTGAGAAGGTAACTAAGACAGTAGATTTAATGAAGAAAGGACACCTTGCTCCTCTACAAGTAAAGTGTTTAGTGTTGAAGCATGGTTTCGTACCATTTGATGACTATCAGCAAGAGATGGACTACATTGTTAGTCATCCTAAAAGAAATAATTTGATTATAAACCTAGCGGCAGACTTGAAAGGTAACACTCTTATCCTATTCAACTACGTCGAGAAGCATGGGGAACCTCTGTGGGAATTGCTAAATACTAAGGTAAAGGATAACCGAAAGTTATTCTTTATTCATGGTGGTATTGATGCTTATGACCGTGAAGAGGCGCGATCAGTATGTGAACAAGAGAAAGATGCAATCATTCTCGCTTCGTACGGTACGTTCTCCACTGGTATTAACATCAAGAACCTACATAATGTTATATTCGCTAGTCCATCCAAGTCCCGTGTAAGGAACCTCCAATCTATTGGACGTGTCCTTCGTAAAGGTGAAAACAAAGCACAAGCAACGTTGTATGACATTGCTGACAACTGTGCCAGAGGATCCAGAAGTAATTATACCCTTCGTCACCTTGGTGAGAGAATTAAAATCTACCAAGAAGAATCGTTCAATTACGAAATCAAGGAGATCAAACTCAAACATGATTAGTTACATTAGACATGATGATCAATTCTTTGGCACTATGAAGTTAATCACTGGGGAGGAAGTCCTTGGTGAGATCATAGTGACAGAGGACCCTGAGACAAAGACAGATTTGATCTTTGTACAGAATCCTGCTAAGACTAAAATTGTAGAACTAGATCCAGAAAAAGATAATAGATCCCAGAAAGTCGCTATGGGGTTCATCCGCTGGATGAACTTCTCTGATGAAGACTTTTACGTTGTGCCTGAACAGCAGGTCTTGACTATTGCACCCATGTCGCCCGAGGCGGTTATGATGTATAAGAGATGGGTACGAAAAGAAATACATAAAGAACCCGACAGGACTGCCGAGGTTCCGATGAATGAGAACATGGGTCTCATTGGTACAGTAGATAATGCTAGAAAGTTACTTGAAAAGTTGTTCAACAACCCAAGTTTCTACAAGTAAGCCTCTAAGTAACCAATAGATACTGTGTCCCTTGAACCCTTACAGTGTTGAGTATAATTATTATTCTTCACCTTGTCAACCCCCTTGACAAAATGGGTCCTGGTACGTTAACATTATGTACATAACCGTGAATCCACCTTATGTCGGTACTAATGCCACGGAAGTCCACCAAAAAGAAAGAACACTACGTTGATAACAAGCAGTTCCTTCATGAACTGATCATCTATCGTAACAAGTGTGCTCAGGCGAAAGAGGCAGAGCAACCTAAACCTCGTGTCTCGAACTATATTGGTGACTGCTTCTTAAAGATTGCTACTCACCTTTCATACCGCCCTAACTTCATCAACTATATGTACCGAGAGGACATGATTGGTGATGGTATTGAGAATTGTATCCAATACATTCATAACTTCGACCCTGATAAGTCGTCCAACCCATTTGCATACTTCACACAAATTGTGTACTATGCATACCTAAGAAGGATTGCCAAAGAAAAAAGGCAACAGGCAATCCGAGAAAAGATTCTGGAACGAAAAGGGTATGAAGAGGTTTTCCACACAGACGACCTTGACAATCATAGTGATATGAACTACATTAAGTCCAGAGTAGAAACCAACACAAGGTACAACTAACATGCATAAATCCTACATGTCAGATTACTGGCGTGGTCGAGGCATCACTCAGTCTCGTGTCGAAGACCTGCTTGCTGAACTTGCAGATCTAACAGGTGGTAAAGTGTATAGCACCAGAACGCTAGACTCTTACGGCAAACGTACAGTCCGACTGGTATGTGAATATGATGATTCTGTGATTGAAACACCCAATGAAGTTGTTACTCATAACTGACCAGCATTTTGGGGTCAGAAACGATAGTCCAGCATACATTAAAAACTACCGTGCCTTCTATGGGGGTACGGTACTTCCTTATATTGATAAGCACAAGATCACAAACGTAGTGTGTCTTGGTGATACCTTTGATCGTAGAAAGTCAATCAATTACGCTTCGCTTGATGCCGCTAAGGAAATGTGGTTTGAACCACTGGCACAGCGTAATGTGCATATGGATATGATTATTGGTAATCATGATATCTACTACAAGAATACTCTAAAAGTTAATAGTCCAGCACTGTTGTTGAAGGACTACGATAATATCACTGTCCATACTGAACCTACTGATATTGAGATCGGTGGTCTCTCTATCTTCCTGCTGCCTTGGATCTGTCCTGACAACAGGAAAGAATCTATTGCTGCTATCGAGAACAGTAAGTCATCAGTATGCTTTGGTCATCTTGAACTGAATAACTTTGATCCTATTCCTGGTTATACCATGGATCATGGTGATGATCCTGCTATCTTTGAGAAGTTTGATAGAGTTTGTAGTGGACATTACCACCACAGATCTACCAAGGGTAACATTACATACCTCGGTAACCCGAGTCAACTGTACTGGAATGATTACGGTTGCGATAGAGGGTTCCATGTAATAAATACCAATACCAAAAAACTTACATTCGTCAAGAATCCATATACCATGTTCAATAAGATCTGGTATAGGGATGATGAAACCGCAAAGATCAATTACAAGTCTTTGAAGGGTTCGTATGTTAAACTAATTGTAGAGAAGAAAGAAGACCAAGTTCTGTTTGATACAACATTCAAAAAGATTGTTGAATCTGACCCTGCTGATCTTAAAGTTATTGAAGACAACTTCATGGTGCTTGAAGATATTGATGAGTCTGTCGAAACAGAAGACACCCTGACCATTCTCCACAAGTGTGTTAGTGAGATTGACAATAGGGATGAAGTCTTTGGTATCCTTAAATCTCTGTATGTAGAAGCACAAAGAATTTGATGTACATCCTTGTTGACAAAAAGACTGGTGGCGTGTATGCTGTCAAGGACGAGACGATAGAAGAACGTGTCGTCCAGTTATTTTGTGAAGAAGATGACGCCGAAAGGTATCATGGGTATTTGATTGCCAATGATTATAAGAGAGAACTCTCTGTGATGGAGGTAGAGGAGGAGGCAGTTAAAGAAAACTGTGCATCCTTTGGATACCAATACACTATTATTAAACCCGACCAAATTGTTTTTCCACCTGACGATACATGATTGTTTTTGAAAAGATTCGATGGAAGAACCTGCTCTCCACTGGGCAGATGTTCACCGAAGTGGATCTCAATGGTAATACATCGACGCTAATTATTGGCAGCAACGGCGCAGGCAAGAGTACAATCCTTGATGCGCTTTGTTTTGCGTTGTTTGGAAAACCTTTTAGGAAAATCAGTAAGTCACAATTAGTCAACTCTGTCAACGAACGCGAACTTGTTGTTGAAGTTGAGCTACAAATTGGTAGCATCGCTTATAAGATAGTACGTGGTATTAAACCTAACGTCTTTGAAATCTATCAAAACAACAAACTGGTTGACCAAGACGCTGCGTCCAAGGACTATCAAAAATACCTTGAACAAAGTGTACTTAAACTTAACTACAAATCTTTCACTCAGGTTGTTATTCTTGGCAGTAGCACTTTTGTGCCTTTTATGCAGCTTAATGCTCCTAATAGAAGAGAGGTTATTGAGGATATCCTTGATATACAGATCTTCTCTCACATGAATACTCTCTTAAAAGAGAGAGTCAAAACTATTAAGGAAGAACAAAGGCAGTGTGAGTATGAACTTGATGTTGCTCAGCAGAAAGTTGAGATGCAAGTTCGTAATATCGAGAACTTAGAGAAGGTTGACGCTAATAATACAAGCAAGAAGCAAGCGAGGTTTGATGAGAATGAAACTCGCATGTTGCAAATCAAGAAAGAACTGGATACACTAGATAAGAAATGCGACGCACTGTCCCCAGAGATCGCTGAACTAGATCGTGCTGTTGAAAAGCATGAGAAGTTCAAAGAGATGCGTACCAAACTCAAAGCAAAACTAGATCACACCGCTAAACAGTATGAGTTTTTCGTCAATAACAAGGCGTGTCCTACGTGTACTCAGGAAATTGATAAGGAATTTAGGATCGACAAGCAGGCGGAACTCAATCAGAAGTGTGTCACGCTTACAGATGGGCACTCCCAGATCACCACTGAGATACAAAGGTACGCGAAGACTGTAAAAGATCTTCGTGACAAAGCAGAGGAGATCAATGACTATCGTTATCAGATTGCTGCTCTCACAAAAGAGAACACTAGACTTCTAAAAGACAATACTTCTATCCTTACTGAGGTTGGTAGTGATGCATCTGATATTGCAACTGAGAGAACAGATCTAATTGCAATGCAAAAAAGTCTTGCTAAGACACAGGAAGGATGTTCTAATGTCAACAAGCAGGCAGACCACCTGAAAACAGTGGGTAATCTGTTAAAAGATGGTGGCATTAAGACCAAAATCATCAGCAAGTTTATTCCTCTAATTAATCAACGCATAAATAAATACTTGCACAGCATGGATTTCTATGCGAACTTCACGCTGGACCATAACTTCAATGAAAAGATCTTGTCACGTTTCCGTGATGACTTCACTTACTCATCATTCTCCGAGGGTGAGAAGCAAAAGATTGATTTAGCATTATTGTTTACATGGAGAGAAGTTGCCAAACTGAAAAACAGTGTGTCAACTAACCTGCTCCTACTGGACGAGGTATTTGATTCATCACTTGATCAATCTGCAACTGATGAACTGATGAAAATCCTCAGGAAGATGTCGGATAGAACTAATATGTTTGTTATTTCTCACAAGGGTGAGGTGTTGTTAGACAAATTCGACAGAGTAATTGAATTCGAGAAGAACGGAGACTTTTCTACAATGAAAGTCGGAGTCGATGCATGAACGAAATGAAGCACATCCTTTTTACCATGAAAGGATGTCCCTATCATCTTCTTGATGATGAGGCACACATACGAACTATGCTTGCAAATGCTGCTGTTCAGGCACAAGCAGAACTGTTGAACATAACATCACACAAGTTTGAACCATATGGAGTTACTGCGGTAGCACTTCTGGGTGAGTCACATATTTCTATTCATACTTGGCCAGAGAAACTCATGGCAGTCTGTGACATTTTTACCTGTGGCACAAGAGCAGTGCCAGAATATGCTGTAAACTATATGATGGAACTCATGGAATGCAGTCAAGTTGTATCCAGTGCGTTCCTCCGTCCCTTAGATTCGGATCCCTACGGTCATGAAAGTACCTAACTGGCAACACCATTCAAAAAAGGACAAACACGGGAAGGGCACTTGCAAAGGAAGACTCCGAGCAAGGCGACAATCCCTAAACCACTTGAAAAAGTGTCACATGCCCCGTGGAAAAACTTCCAAGGGGTTTTATAATATGTACATAACAAACGAAATGCAACATGCTTAACATCGAAATCAAAGGTTCTCTCGCTCGTCTCCTCGCTACTGAGAACCTTTTGATTGAGCACAAGCAAGTCCCTACTGCATCCTTTGATGTAGACAAGCGTGTGCTCACACTCCCAATGTGGACCAAGGCAAGTGAAACTGTATATAACCTGCTCGTAGGACACGAGGTCGGACACGCCCTCTTCACTCCTAATGAAGAACTTGACACCATCAAGGCACCTAAGTCCTTTGTCAACGTGACAGAAGATGCTCGTATCGAGAAACTTATGAAACGTAAGTATCCAGGTCTTGCCAAAGATTTCTATGGTGGTTATCAAGAACTTGATGCTGACGATTTCTTCTCTATCAAAGACGAAGATTTAGATTTCCTCCCACTTATCGATAGAGTCAATCTTCACTTCAAGATTGGTGCCTATTCAATGATGCCTTTTACACCCGCTGAGACCCCTCTCAGAGACGCTGTGGGCGACGCTGAGACATTTCAGGAGGCATGTGATGCTGCACTCGCTATTTACTTGTTCATGAAGAAGGAAGCAGAAGAGAATCCTGCACCTAAAATGCCTACCTCTAACCAGTCACAATCTGGTGGTGGAGAGCAAGTTGACACTGATCCTAATGAAGGTCAAGGTCGCGATTGGTTTGATGATGAGTCCGAAGGTAGAGGCAAAGACGATCCTGCTGATTTAGAAACACCATCCTATGAAGAACAAAACAATCAAGAAGACGAAGAAGAAGGTTCAGGCACTGAGGTTGAGAAGAATCAACCATACGGTGAACCATCCATCGATGATGTTCGCACTCAGCGTTCATTTGATCAACAGGCAGAAGGTCTGTCTTCAACTTATGATTGCCAAGTTACTTACGCAACCTTCCCCAAGATCAATCAGAAACAGGTAGTTGTTGATGCTAAGGTTGTATGGCAAGATGCTGTAACTGACTGGGCAAACCAGTATCCAGCAGAAGAGTTTGCACATCCATTTGAAGATGTTGATACTAAGTTCAACCGCTGGTCTACTGACACTGCAAAAGATGTCAACTATCTTGTCAAAGAGTTTGAGTGCCGTAAGTCTGCATCATCACACGCTCGTGCTACTACATCTCGTACAGGTGTACTTGACATGGGTAAACTTCACACCTACAAGTACAACGAAGATATCTTCAAGAAAGTGACTCGTTTACCTGAGGGTAAGAACCACGGTCTTGTATTCCTTCTTGACTGGTCTGGTTCTATGTGTGATGACCTGTTCGATACTGTCAAGCAAGTTATCAACCTATGTCAGTTCTGCTCTAAGGTCGGTATTCCCTTCGATGTATATTCATTCGTTGTTGATGCTGGTATGTCTTACCTAAATGGTGACACACCAGGTGAGGAAGCAAGACCTGTTGCTAGCAACAATGTTGGTGAACTCTATGTTGAGAACCGTTTCAAACTTGTCAACCTTTTGACTAGCGATGTAAACAAGAAAACATTCAATGAGCACTGCAAGTATCTCTTCCGTGTAGCAAACTACTACGGTTCTAGGTATCAAGCATATGGTTTTGAGTTCACTCCACGTCCTCCTAGGTTCATGGGTCTTGGTGGTACTCCACTCAATGAAGCACTTGTTGTTATGGAGTCACTTCTTGGATCATGGCAGCAACGTAAAGGTGTAGAGAAGACACACCTTCTAATCCTTACTGATGGTGAGTCACAATCTTTGGCACTGACTCGTGAAGGTTATCAAGGTAAGAACGTACCAAACTACTACGGTCTTAACAACCTTGTAATCCGTCGTAACGGTCGCTACTACCCTGCTATCACTGACAATCAGATGGGTGCAACACAACGTTTGATTGAGATCCTTAGAGAAACATATCCTGAGAGCAGCATCCTAGGATTCCGTATCTGCAAGACTCGTTCTCTCACACACTACCTACACCAGTTGGGTATGACTGACTACAATAAGCGTGAGCAGATCCTCAAAGGATTCAAGAAGAACAAATCTTGTGTTATCAAAGACAGTGCATACAGTGAGTTGTACATCCTTAACGGTGGTGTATCTGAGACCACTGCAATGGAGACTCCCGAAGAGGCAACCAAGGCACAGATCAAGTCTGCATTCGTCAAGTCCTTGAAGTCAAAAGGTATCAACAGAAAGATGCTTTCATCCTTCGTAGGACAGATCGCATAAACCAGTTGAGAAACTGTCCACTAGGGGGTTACGCACCCCCTTTTCACTGCTATCATTAGTACATAACAAACAAACAACAATTCATGACTTTCGCTCCTCATCCTGTAACTACCGACCAGATCATTTCATTCCTTAAAGAGACTCACGGTGAGCAGGTCGGGACCGCACAACTTCTTTCTGCTTCTGAGAAGTTTGGTTGCTCATTTGCAACTGTCAAGAAGCGTCTCAAAGACCACAAGTCAGGTATTGGCAAGTGGGATCTGACTGTCAAGGAGCAACTTGAACAGTCCTTCCAGACATTGACTGCACGTAAGGATCTTATCCCTGCAAAAGATGCTAAGTATGTGCCTTTCGGTAACTTCACCGACGTCAAGAGAATCATCAAGTCTGGTATCTTCTATCCTATTTTCATTACTGGTCTCTCTGGTAACGGTAAGACTATGGGTGTAGAGCAAGCATGTGCTCAACTCAACCGTGAACTTATTCGTGTAAACATTACTGTTGAAACTGATGAAGACGATCTTATTGGCGGGTTTCGCCTTGTGGATGGCAACACTGTTTGGCATAACGGACCTGTCTTGGAAGCGATCCAGAGGGGAGCAGTCCTGCTACTCGATGAAATTGACCTTGCTTCTAACAAAATCCTCTGCCTCCAATCCATCCTTGAAGGAAACGGTGTGTTTCTGAAAAAGACTGGTCAGCAGATCACACCAGCAGCAGGTTTTACTGTTGTTGCTACTGCTAACACAAAGGGTAAAGGTTCTGAGGACGGTAGGTTCGTTGGTACTAATGTATTGAACGAAGCATTCCTTGAAAGATTCCCCCTCACATTTGAGCAAGACTATCCTTCTGTCAACATTGAGAAGAAGATGCTCAACAACTACTGCTCTGAACTCAACTGCTGTGACGAGGAGTACATTGAGAACCTTGCTAACTGGGCAGACATCATCCGTAAAACATTCAAAGACGGTGGTGTTGACGAAGTGATCTCTACTCGTAGACTTGTTCACATCATCCGTGCCTTTGCAATCTTCTCTGATCGTATCAAGGCAATCAAACTCTGCCTCAACCGTTTCGATGATGAAACAAAAACTTCATTCATTGAACTGTACAGCAAGATCGATGCTAAGGTAGACCTTAACGAAGAAAACCCACTGCTCGCTGACTGATGCTTTATCGCACACAAATTCTAGACACCGAGGGCGTTGAACACGCCCTTTCTTACTCTCCCTCAGGCAAACTTCTTGCAAAGAATCCAATCAAGAACTGTCAAGAGATCCGTGGTTGGGGTATGGACTTTGGAGCATACTATGCAGAGTGGTTAGATGAGCAAATTGACCAGTCAAACCATCAAGACTTGGTATTGTCTTCTGGTAGAACTGGATTTACCTACAAGGAGTATTCAAATGAAGACAAGTATGATTGGCACAGCGATGAAGTTACCAGTAGTGACGGTCTCAGACTGGATGTTTCTACTACTTTATTTCTCAGTGACCCATCTACTTACGAGGGTGGCGAACTAGACTTGCGTTTTGGCGACTTTTGTATTAGTATAAAGTTGCCAGCAGGTTTTGCTGTCATGTACCCCACGGGTGTTATCCATCGTGTCAAACCAGTCACGAGTGGAATCCGTAAAGTGATACACTGGTGGGACCAGTCGAATATCCAGCATCCTTTTATCAGGGATGCGGTTGTCTCTATGCCAAAAGGCAATGACATTTACACTTCCCAACTAGAACGTTTCTGTTAATTATGAAAAAGTACAATGAAGACGAAATCCTCAAAGAACTAAACGACTACATTAGCAGCACATACAACCAGCACTATTCCGCTGGTCCTGACTCCATCCAGACTCTTGACTTGATCAATGCTGTCGGTGATGCTGAGTCTTTCTGTCGTAGTAATATCTTGAAGTACGCATCTAGGTACGACAAGAAAGGAACTGCTAGACGTGACATCATGAAGGTGCTACACTATGCTGTACTGTTGATGTATTTCAACGACCAAAACTCTCAACTTGAAGAATACCCTAACCGATGAATTGTATGAAAATCACTGAAAACGAGAACGAAGTTCTTGGCATTTTCAAAAATATCAACCCCTCTATCCTGTTCAAACCAGGCAAGAAGGTCTCGACTATCTCTAACAACAAGAACATCATGGGTGTTGTTGAGTTTGCTGAGTTTGATGTGCCTACCACGGCACCTATCTATGATCTGAACGTGTTCATGAGCACGATGAGGATCGTTTCTGACGGCAACTTTACTGATGCTGAGATTGACTTTGAGGACAACCTCGTCAACATCAGTCATGGTCGCAGTAAGATGAAGTATTACTACGCTGATGAGCGTATGATTACTGCACCACCAGAGAACATTGCAGACCTCGGTACTCCTGTCCAGACTGTCGCTATTGGATACGCTGACTTCTTGAAGATGTTCAACGCTGCTCAATCGTTTGGTCTCCCTGACATTTGTTTTACTGCACACAATGGTAAACTGGATGTTGTTGTCACCGACAAACGCAACACTGCTAGTAATGTGTTCACAGTTCACCTTGGTGAATCAGACCAAGAGTTCTGTTTCTGTGTGAAGACTGAGAACCTTAGCGTTGTGAAGTGGGGCGGTATGTCAAGTAGTGTTGTAACATCCTACAATGTGTCGCTTTATTCTCAGAAGGTTGCTAAACTGAGTGCAAACATCAAGAAGTCAGCAGAAGACTATGTTCGTTCACTCGACCTCTTCATCGCTCTTGAACCTGATTCTGAATACTAATGAACATCTTTGTCACCAGTCCTAGTCCTTGGGAATGTGCTCGTGTACTTCCCGACAAACACATCGTCAAGATGCCTTTGGAAACATGCCAAATGCTTTCCATCGTTGCATCTAAGAAGTGGGGTCATGACTTTGGTGACTTGCCTCGTGCAGATGGTCAACCATACGCAACAGAGAAGGGTGCATTTCGTAATCACCCTTGTACTAAATGGGCAAACGATTTTGTCAACAACTGGCAATGGTTGCTTGCTCATGGTTTTGCATTGTGTGAAGAGTATGCAGAACGCTATGGTAAGGTTCACACCTGCTTCAAGACCCTTGTGGTAGCAAAGTCTATCTTGCCCACTGCCGACCCTCAGGGACGCTCTGGGAAGGGTCCTACGCCCTTTGTACGTGCCATGCCAGACATGTTCAAGCATGACACTCGCATCTCTACCTTCGATGCGTATAAAATGTACATTGCAAGTAAACCATGGGTGAGAGATAATTATCTTCGTATCCCATCACGCAAACCCGACTGGGTATAATCCTCTTTTTATTATGAATGAATTTCTCTGGGTAGAAAAGTATCGTCCACAGACGGTTGACGAGTGTATCCTCCCTGAGTCAACTAAGGAGATGTTCAAGGGGTTCCTTGAACAGGGAGAGATCCCTAATCTTCTTTTATCTGGTCCTGCTGGTATCGGCAAGACCACTATTGCTAAGGCATTATGTAAAGAACTAGGTACAGATTCATATGTTATCAACGGATCTGATGAAGGAAGATTCCTAGATACTGTAAGAAATCAGGCAAAGACCTTTGCTAGTACCATTTCCCTGTCATCACAGGCAAAGCATAAGGTCATCATCATTGATGAGGCAGACAATACTACACCTGATGTTCAGATGCTTCTTCGTGCTTGCATTGAAGAGTTTCAGAATGTGTGTAGGTTTATCTTTACCTGTAATTATAGAAACAGAATCATTGAACCTATTCACTCTCGATGTTCTGTTGTAGATTTTCATCTTAAAGGTTCGGAGAAAGCAAAACTTGCATCTACTTTCTTCAAGAGAGTCAACACTATCCTTGGTAAGGAGAATGTTGATGCAGAAATGAAAGTTGTTGCAGAAGTTGTACAGAAACATTTCCCTGACTTTCGTCGTACCCTAAATGAATTACAGAAGTATTCTTCTAAGGGAGTAATTGATGTTGGGATTTTATCTAACAGTAGCGATATTAATATTGATGACCTTGTTAAATACCTCAAAGGGAGGGAATTTACGCAAGTGAAGAAGTGGGTAGTTGCCAACTTGGACAACGAACCACATCTGATCATGAGAAAGATCTATGACAATCTTTATAATCATTTGATTGGCAAGTCTATCCCTGAGGCAGTTCTTATCATCGCTGAGTACCAGTACAAATCTAATTTTGTAATGGACCAAGAGATAAACTTGCTGGCATTCCTGACCGAAATCATGATTCGTTGTGAATTCAAATGATGAAGAAGCACGGGATCTTCCCGACCGATGTATATGAATTTAAGTTAGGTCCAGATGACATGTGGATCTCGGATCAAGCACTTGATTTATTCAAGAGTATGGATCCTAATGACTTCCAGATGTATAACTTCCCTGCTGGCGTTCGTACTACAAGGGGGGATCTACATAAACTAGAACCAATGCAACCTCTAACAGGATTTTTCCATGACTGTTTGGACTTCATTCGTTGCGACCTTGCATTGCAAGTTGAAGAACTTCGTATCTCACTTTCTTGGGCGAACTGGGCACCTGCTGGATCAGGTGCTGGTCATCCTCTTCATCGCCATAATTATTCTTATCTGTCTGGCGTATATTACTTCACCGAAGGAAGTAGTACGGTCTTTCATGACCCTGTTGATATCCGTAATCTTGATACCTTGGAGATCATTAGGGATCACTTCGACGGACCCGAAGTCAGATTTGATGCAGAACCTGGTAAACTTCTTATATTCCCTGGTTGGTTGAGGCATTATAGTGAACCACATGTAGGAAAGGAGGATAGATATAGTATGTCTTTCAACTCCCTACCTCATGGTGCTGTAAATGCTGGACCCCAAGGTGTCCCTATGGCAAGGATTAATGTATTATGAAACTATTGAAAACACCCCTTCGATATCCTGGCGGTAAATCAAGGGCAGCACGTATGCTGTATGACTGGTTCCCAGCAGGTATCGGTGAATTTAGAGAACCATTCTTAGGTGGTGCTTCTATGGCACTGCTGTTCTCACAACTACACCCAGACGTTCCTGTGTGGGTCAACGACAAGTATTTCTATTTGTACAACTTCTGGAAAATTCTACAAGAAAAAGGAGATGAATTAAGTGACGTCTGTATCGCGACCAAAAATCAATATCCAAATCCCGATCTCGCTAAGGATCTTTTTGTTAGGTCTAAGGAGGAAATATCCAAAGCGGGTCCTTTTAGGCAAGCTGTTCTTTTTTGGGTTCTTAATAAGTGCTCTTATAGCGGGTTAACAGAGAACTCTTCATTCTCTCAGTCAGCATCCAAACAGAATTTTACATTGCGTGGTGCTGCTAATCTTAAAAAGTATCAAGACCTCATTTCTCACTGGGAAATCACCTGTTTAGACTACGAAGAACCCATGATGGAAGAGGGTGACAACGTGTTCACTTTCCTTGACCCTCCCTATAAGATTAACTCCTATCTCTATGGCACAAATGCTGAGATGCATAAGGATTTTGACCATCAACGCTTTGCTGATGTGTGTAAACAGTGCCCACATGAGTGGATGATCACCTATAATGTAGATGATGAGATCCAAGACATGTTCAAGGAGTATAATCAACGTTATTTCTCCATCACATACGGTATGCAACACCGTGAGAACAACAAGAAGTCAGAACTTCTGATCAGTAACTACGAAGTCAACCCACCCTCTACACTGGAAGCAGCACTCTATGGAAAGTCAGTATAAATTTGAGAAATCAAAAGGAATATCACCTAACAGATTTGAACTAAAAGACTACCTTAACGACATTAATTTGAAGGCAGGTAAGTTAGATGGTAATGGAGATGCTATGAAAAAGTATCCTGCATATGTAATCAACAAATGTATGTCACATCACACTGATACTGTGTTGTATGCCAACGAAATGAACAGGTATTACACGTTAGATAATGACATGCAGTATCAATTTTATATACATAGTATCAGGAAATCCAAGCGGTTTGCACCGTGGGATAAACAACAGACTGATAATGATCTAGAACGTGTAAAACAGTTCTACGGATACAGCACTGACAAAGCTCGTGAAGCAATGAAACTGCTAAACAAGGGTCAACTTGACGTCATCAAATCTAAATTAAGAATTGGAGGACAAAATGAGTGAAGAGATCTCTTGGTCTCAGGATATGATGCTAGAAGTCGCTTTGAAGGAACCCGATGACTTCCTCAAAGTTAGAGAGACCCTAACACGTATTGGTGTTGCTTCTAGGAAAGACAGGAAACTCTACCAGTCTTGTCATATCTTGCATAAAAAAGGCAAGTATTACATCGTCCACTTCAAAGAACTGTTTGCACTGGACGGCAAACCTGCTAACATTACAAAGAACGACGTCGAAAGACGTAATCGCATCGCAAAACTTCTATTTGACTGGGGTCTAGTAGACTTCCATGCAGAAGATCTTGTTGATGTAGCACCACTTAATCAAATCAAGGTCTTGTCTTATAAGGATAAGGCAGAATGGACCCTTGAATCCAAGTATAACATTGGAAAAAAGAAGGTAGTCGTGGAATCTTAATTCATGTATGAAAACATGGACAGTTATGACAAAGCACTCCAACTGTTTAGTAGGCGGGTAGGTATGATTTGTGCCATGGAAATGGGACAGAAACTAACCGCCGAAACAGCATACGCAAACATCAAGTACGAACTTAAAGAACTTAAAAAAGTTCGTAAAAAGTGGAAAAAAGAGCACCGTGAGGACTGATTATGAAACTATTGGGATTAAGGGTCGATGACCATGATTCCAATATCACTTACACACATGGCAAGTCTGTAAGATATTGTGCAACTGAGCGCAAATTTGGTATTAAACATCATGGATTCGATAATGTATGGCAATGGGAGGACATCCTAAACTCTTGGGGAGTTAAGGTTGAAGACCTAGATGCTATTGCTATCGTCACTGACCATATTAAGTTTGAAAGAGACGAAAACTACCGTGAATTGGACATGGGATTCCCATGTAGAACCTTCGCGGTAGATCACCATTGGGCACATGCTCTCAGTCTTTGGACAGAGGGTGATGTTCCTTTGATTAACTATGTCTTTGATGGATTTGGTAACAATGATAGGTCACATTCTCTCTACATTGACGGTAGATTAGAGTATTCTCATGATGTACAGAAAGGTGGATCCATCGGTGTTGAGATGGCAAAGGTCGGTCGTACAGTTGGACTGACTGGTGACCCTTGGGGTCTTGATTTAGCAGGTAAAGTCATGGGATTACAGTCCTATGGATCCCTTGACCTGTCTTATTATAGCAAGATGAAGCACATCCCTCTGTCTAGGGTGCGTGAAATCTGGAATTATGACTCGTGGCATCGCAAATGGGACAATGATTTTGACATTAATTGGTTACGAACAGTACATGAACTCACTCAGGACAAACTCTGTACTTATTTTAGCGATTATCCTTCTAATCAACCTGTTGGTTACACTGGTGGAGTTGCACAAAACTGTGTCTTCAACGGGCATCTATATGAAACTGGTCAAAAGATAATAATTCCACCACATGCTAACGATGCTGGTCTTTCACTAGGTGCTGTTGAGTTTCTACGTCAGTTCTATGACTTAGAGAAGTTTAGTACCTCTGGGTTCCCCTTCTGGCAGGACGATGAGTCCACCCCTGAGGTCACTGATGACACTATTGACAAGGCAGCGGAAGCATTAGCAGCAGGACACATCGTAGGATGGTATCAGGGACGTGGTGAGATAGGTCCCCGTGCCCTTGGACACCGTTCTATCCTAATGAATCCTCGTAATCCTGATGCAAAAGATATTATCAATACAAAGGTCAAACATAGGGAGCATTTTAGACCCTTTGGTGCCTCTGTATTGAAAGAAGAGACGACTAGATATTTTGACTTTGAAGGTGCAGCACCTTACATGAACATCTGTGTTCCTGTTAAGGACACAGCACTCAAATCTGTGATGCATATCGACAATACTTGTCGTATTCAGACAGTTGAGGGTGATGATGGGTTTGCACGACTCCTTAGAAAATATAGAGACCTAACAGGTGATAGTGTATTGCTTAATACATCGATGAATATCGGTGGAAAACCCATAGCAGCACAGCATTGGGAGGCAAAAGAGATGTTCTCTAAGAAAGGTATCGATGACCTGTTCATTGGAAACGATCACTTGTCTAAATAGGAGTTAGTTACCTATACAAAACTGAATATGCCAGATGAAAAGAAAAAAGAAGAACCTAAAAAGGTAGGTATTCTTGGCAAACTCAAAGAGGCAGCAGATGATAAGGAAGAACAACTTGCAATTCTGTCTACTTTTGTCCGTCTTGGTATTCTTGTATGGTCTGGTGGAATCCTCACGTTGGCGTACATTAAATTACCGCCTGCACTTGGAATACCAGAACAGAAACTCGATCCCACTTTTATAGCCAGCGTCTTCACGGGGGTTTTAGCTACCTTCGGCGTCCAAGCGGCAAAAGGTAAGGGAGAGAATGGTGGTAACGGTGGTGGTATCACCAAAGAACAGATGGAGAGACTAATTGAGAAGGCAGCACAAACTGCGCCATCACAAACAATTAGAATCGAACAATCACCTGTTAAAATTACCACTTCATCCGATCAAGATGACACTTACAAAATGTAATTACTATGCAAAAAATCATTAACGCTCTCGCTGTCGCTTCATTCGTCGGCACTACTGGTATCCTCGGTGCTGGTGCTGTTGTTTACTTCCAAAGAGACAACATTGTCAATGGATTGAAAGATAAAGCGGCAAGTCTAGTAACCACTGCTGTTATGGAAGCACTACCCCTAGCAGTAGACGGTGGACTCCCTGAGATTCCTAGTTCAACAGGTGGTGCGATCCCTAATCTATCTGTACCAGGTCTATGAAACCTATCCATTGGTTCACTATTGCCCTCGGAGGCGTCCTTGGCGTTGGTCACATCGCAATGATTGCGATCATCGCTAGTAACTCCAAGACTGTACTACCCACAATCAATCCACCTGTGGGAGAATACTCGTCATATGAAGCAAGCGTTGGACCTGATGGATACACGATAAAATACAAAGGTAACGATCCCAAAGTAATGCGTGTCAAGAAGGATGTTGACAAAGAAAACGGATTCTTTGGGATAGGTGGTCACTCAACTGTACAATTTGATGAAGAATACACCATGGATGGTCAACGTCATCTAGGAGGTGTAGACGCGGGAAAGTTGAGTGCCGCCAACGTCGCGTGTATCAAGGCAACGGGGGGTGGCGAACAGACAGGACGTGTCGTAGGCGCTAGCATAGGTGCTGGTGCAGCACCATTCGTCATGGGCATACCCTATGTCGGACCTGTACTAGGCGGTTTAGTTGCTATATTTGCATCTGATAAGGGTGCTGATGTAGGTGGAGAAATTGCTACTGAATTGAGTGAGGATTGTCAAGATGTCGATACCCGAGATTAAGATTAACAGCACTCAGATCAACATTAGTGAGATTAATATCCCTATTGTTACTGATAACCTGCCAATAGTACCAGAAGCAATACCCATATACCCACCCGTGACTTCACAGGTGGGTGTTCCTATTATTAATATACCTGGTTGTGTAGAAGCACACGAACAGAACGATTCAAGAGAGAAAAGTGGCATCCTATCGGAAGATGATCCGAAGGGTGTTAAGACTTATTGTGATGCGGGTCTACCTTCATTCAACCCCATCGATTACAACAAAGATAAATTAAAGTTTAACTATAAATCTGATCTACCAAAGATCGCACCACCTAATACTGACGATATACCTGCACCAGAGGTCCCTAATACACCCTCCACAGTAGAGAAAATAGAATGTCCTGCACCAAATTCTCCTAGGATAGGAGACGTGGCACAGAACAAGAAAGAAAGGGTGTCTGGATATGAATTACGTGTTGTTGGTGGACAGGAAATCTGTGAGATACTTTATGAACCTATCCCATGGCAGGCACAGTACCTGCCTGCTCCACAAGTGGTAGCAACGACCGCTACTATTGCTGCTGTTGCAACGACTTCTGCACTGCTTGCAAAACCCTTAGCCGATCTTCTTCTGAAAATTGTAAAACCTGCTGTGAAGAAGTCGATTGCTGCTGTGAAGAAGAAGTTGACTGGTAAGGAACCGAAGAGGCAGAGTCTAAGGGACCGCCAAGATGAGCAGCGTCAGAAGACGAGTGCGATTCGGACTTTTCGGAAGATGATGGGACGTCGATAGTGTGAGCGTGGTCCTTAATATGGGTCACATTCTGTACCACTACGTCCTCACAAATTTTGAACATCTTACTATTAGGATGGAATGAGATTCCCTCCTTCATAAGCGTTCCACAATTTTTTAATCTCGCGATCTCAAAGTCTAACCGCTTGTTAGCAGTCAGTTGATTCATCATCTCGATGTTTGCCTGAGCCGCTTCTTTACACTGCTGCTGTAACTTCTTATCGAGTGGTCTAGACCACGTAGCAGAGACTCCAATCGATAGATTGTAGTTATCTTTTTGACCTGTACGTGTCGGTTGATACCAGAGAATATTGCCTGGATTGTCGGGTGCTCCATCTTCATCTAGATCTCGCATATCATAGACGGGCGAGTCAAAGTACGCCTCGTATGGTTTGGTCGCACTCGCTGCACCAGTGATGTATGGAGTCACGTTCATCGTAGCACCTTGACACTGGATCCCATTGCCATAGGTGTTGGTTATATAAGGTCCTTGTAAAACCTGAATTGCCTGGTTCGTCACTGAGCCCGATGAGTTCGCGACTGGCGCAGCAGTTGCCGAAACACCACCCACTGTCTCTGCTCGTGCAGGGACTAAGGGTGCTGCAAAAAGAATGCATGCTATTGCTGGAAAATACTTGTTGTATCGGTTACGCTTGTAACCTCTGTTGTTCTGTTTATAATCGTATGATTTGAAAGACCTGGTCCGTGATACGTCTCCGTGAACTGGAACGCACCGCCTGGTGTTGTCTGTGTGAACGTAGGTTTGCTTGTTGCTCCCGTCCATGTTGAAGTCACTCCATCAATCGTTACATTTTGAGTACCTGTACCTGGTGACAGGTTTCCATTGACAGTAACACCAGTACCCGTTGCAGAATACTGATACCCTGTGTTGTAGTCCATAGAATTTATGGTCTCCGTTACCTTACTGGTCGTCTCCGTGTGGCTGGTCATCGAGCCCTGTGTGAAATTTGGGACCACAGGGACCGCCAGAACAGGTGCAGTAGTGCTGACTACGAGTACACCTGTTACAGTAAGTGTTGTTATCTTTCCAAAATGGATGCTCACGAGGATTCTCCACTATCGGATAGTAATCTCGGTGACAAATTGTCCCGTCGCACTTGTACCAGCTCCACCACCAGTTAAACCAATAGTATGCTTGGAATCGATAGTACCAGCGAGGTCACCAGCGGTTCCAGCTGCCGTAGAAGTCTGTGTACCGTAGTTACTCACTGCACCAACCGTGGGAGCAGTAGCGTGTGCATCACCTTGGATGAATGACTCAGTAAAAGTAAAGGAAGCAGCTGAACTATTAGGTGCATAGTCACCTTGAATTTGTACAGCAGCGGCAGAGACACTAGCAGGAGCAGTAATACCACCCATAGTAGTGACATCGATGTTTGATCCCTGTACACTGTACGTGGATCCGATTCTCTCGACTTGTGTTGCAGCGGCGTTAACTTGAAGTTGAACACTGCTGGTCATTTTTGTTGTAATATCGGCATATGCGGGTGCCGTCATCAGACTCATACCCAAGATGATTGCAGTCTTTCTCATAAGATTAGAACTAACATCTCGTAGCTCTATTTAGACAAAAGATTCTTTCAATTAAAAGGTACGGTATTCCTCTATACTAATCACGCTAAATATATGTGATTGCCTTCGGGGATCACACAACAAAACACTCGCTTTATTAAGGAGAAGTTACAATGGACATTACCAAGTTCACGTCGAAAGACATCGACGCTATTTTTGATGCGTCACAAAAGTATTCAGTAGGGTTTGACGACCTATTCTACCGTTTACATTCCTACGGACAGGGGTCTGTAAAGGGTCAGTATCCTCCATACAACATCGTCAAAGAATCAAACGTTAAATGGAGAATCGAACTAGCACTTGCTGGTTGGGCACCAGAAGAAATCGAAGTAAGTACAGAGTCGAACGTCTTGCTAGTCAAGTCAGTCAACGACAAGGGTGTAAGAGACGAAGAATATATGCATAGAGGTGTGTCGTCTCGCTCGTTTGCGAGAGGGTTCAACCTTTCAGATGATGTGGAACTCGGAACAGTCAGTTTCCAGAACGGGTTGCTCGTGATAGAATTACAGAGAATCATCCCTGAACATCAGAAGCGTAAAGTCTATGATATTTCTCCGAGCACTGCTCCGAGCCTCGACTCATCCAGTAACACTGATTAATCTGATGATGGTAGGTATGCTCTGTATGATTGGAATCATTCATAACAGAGCACATCACACTATGGAAATAGATGCTGATTCCTACGTGTTCAACTGGTGTAAGAAGAACCCTGACAAGTGTAAAGAGTTCCTTTCTAGATAACCTATATAATGTACACAACCGAAGAGACCCCAAGGGTCTCTTTTTGTTTGGAGTTACTATGAACATGTATGTAAATTTGTGTCCAGCGTACACAAATCAATCCGAAACGCTGACTGTGGATGTTCCCACTGATGAAATGGATAGTTTCATGCAGTTGGTACACATCCTGAGTGAGGAGAAGAACATCTCCGCTAGACGTGCCTTCACTGATATGGTACGATATACATTTGACAACCTTATGGAGAAAGACTATGAGCGCAAGAGTCGTAAGAATGCTAAACGGCGAGGACGTAATCGCTGACGTTAAAGAAGTCAGAAAGGAAGAAGACGGTCCTGCTTTTGCATACAGACTGACTCAACCTTACACGGTTACTGTGCAACAACCTCCTGAGGTTCTATTTGAATCTGATGAACATGCTGCACCTGTGGATTTTACACACCTTGATATTGAATTCACAGTATATGTTCCCTTCTCAGCAGAAGAACATATCTTTGTACCACTCCCATCGGTACAATTCATTTACAAACCCAGTGATGCACTGGTAGAAAAATACCAACAACTACTTAACCATGGTAAAAATCCTGATTTTGAAGACGGATCCGTCACTATACTTGATCGGAAAGATAACTGAACTGGACGAGGAACCCAGTCTCTTAATTGAGAACTGTTACTCTATTGCACCTGACGGTGAGATGACACAGTACCCTCTCCATACAGATCAAAGGGATTTGTTCTTGACTTTTGACCAAACATTGACTATACTAGATCCGTCTGCATCTATTGCAGACTCTTACAAGGCGGTTGGTTAGTAAAGCATGAACTTTTATACGGATGTTCTCCTACTTGGTGATGACATCCTCTATCGAGGATACGAGAACGGTCATGCCGTTCAATACCGTGAGAGAGTTCGTCCTACCTTGTTTTTTGTGCCCAAGGATCAGACCAAGGAATCAAAACACAAGACACTCGACGGTCGATATGCACACCCTAAACGCTTCGACGGCGCTAGGGCAGCACGAGAAACCCTCCAACAATACGAGGGTGTCGATGGTATGGAAGTTCATGGATATGATAGATTCGTTTATCAATTCATTGCTGACAAATTCAAAGACGAGATTCGATTTGATATGGATCTCATGACAATCTATACGATTGATATTGAGGTCGGTTGTGACAATGGTTTCCCCTCAGTAGAGGAGTGCCAAGAGGAGATGCTTTGCATCACCATGAAGAATCTCGTCACAAAAGAGGTTATCACTTGGGGAACTCGTGAGTTTAATCCTGATGGTACAGAGTATCGGGTCTTCTGGAAAGAACAGGAGATGCTATCTGACTTCCACCAATGGTGGACTGAACACACTCCCGATATTATTACTGGATGGAATTGCAATTTGTATGACATCCCTTATCTGTGTCGCCGCCTTGAACGTGTTCTAGGAGAGAAGTGGAAGAAGTCCCTTTCTCCTTGGAACCGTGTGATGGAACGTGAGGTCTTCATGCATGGTCGTAAGCATATTGCTTATGATATTAATGGAGTCACTGTGCTTGATTATCTGGACCTCTATAAGAAGTTCACATACTCTGCACAGGAGTCTTATCGTCTTGATCACATTGCAAATGTCGAACTGGGTCAGGCAAAGATCGACCACAGTGAGTACGAAAACTTCAAAGAGTTCTATACAAAGGACTGGCAGAAGTTTGTAGAGTACAACATCGTTGACGTTGAACTTGTTGACCGTCTGGAAGACAAGATGAAACTTATTGAGTTGGCATTGACGCTATCTTATGACGCCAAGGTCAACCTCAGTGATGTATATTCTCAGGTCAGGATGTGGGACACCCTCATCTATAATGACTTGAAGAAGAGAAACATTGTGGTGCCTCCTAAGATCTCCACAAACAAGGATGAACAGTATGCAGGTGCCTATGTGAAGGTCCCTGAACCAGGTGGGTATGATTGGGTTGTGTCTTTTGACCTTAACTCTCTATATCCACACCTTATTATGCAATACAATATCTCACCAGAGACTCTGGTTGAGAGACGCCATGGATCTATCAGTGTTGATAAACTTCTTGCAGAAGAAGTAGAGATCGATGGTGAGTATGCTGTGTGTGCTAACGGTGCTCAGTATCGTAAAGACATACATGGTTTCCTACCTGAAATGATGCAGAGGATTTATGACGACCGTAAGATCTATAAGGGAAAGATGCTTGCTGCTAAGCGGACGTATGAAACCTCCCCGTCCGTGGATGTACAAAAAGATATTGCAAGATTCAACAACATCCAAATGGCAAGAAAGATCCAACTCAACTCTGCCTATGGTGCCATCGGAAATCAATACTTCCGATACTTCAATCTGGCAAATGCTGAGGCGATCACTCTCTCGGGTCAAGTCTCGATTCGTTGGATCGAAAACAAGATCAATGTCTATCTAAATAAAATATTGCAAACAGAGAAGGAGGATTATGTCATTGCATCTGACACCGACTCAATCTATCTTAATCTTGGACCTCTTGTTACTAAATTTTTTGGTAATAAGTCTGACGATAAAGCAGCAGTTGTGGAATTACTTGACAAGATCTGCCACGAGAAACTGGAACCATTCATCGAGAGTTCTTACCAGAAACTGGCTTCGTATGTATCGGCGTATGATCAAAAAATGATCATGAAGCGAGAGAACATCGCTGATCGTGCTGTCTGGACAGCAAAGAAAAGATATATCTTGAACGTATATAATAGTGAAGGTGTCCAGTACAAGGAACCTAAACTAAAAATCATGGGTATTGAGGCAGTCAAGTCTTCAACACCTGCTCCATGCCGTCAAGCAATTAGGGACACTCTCAAACTTGTTATGACTGGCACAGAGGAAGAGGTGCAAGACTTCATCTCTAAGTTTAGGAGGGAGTTTGAATCACTTCCCCCTGAGGACATTGCTTTCCCACGTTCATGCAACAACCTTGGTAAGTTCTCATCACCACGAGACATCTATACTAAGGGATGCCCCATGCACGTACGTGGTAGTTTGATGTATAATTATTATGTCAAGAAAGCAAAGTTGACCCACAAGTATCCTCTTATACAAGAGGGTGAAAAGATCAAGTTTATTTACTTGAAGGTTCCCAACAGAACTGGTGAGAATGTTATTTCATTCTTCCAGACACTACCAAAAGAGTTTGACTTGCTTGGTAGTATAGATTGGGATTCACAGTTTGAAAAAGCATTTCTTAGTCCCGTCAAGGTTGTCCTTGATGCTATTGGTTGGACACCAGAAAAACGTAACACTTTGGAGTTTTTATTCGCATGAGTTTTCTTAATGATGTAGTCAAGGAGATTGGTAATGAGTACGCTACTGTTGCTAGCGAAGGGGTTACTGCTGGCGACGTTTCATCTCTTATTGATACTGGGTCTTACCTGTTTAATGCCGTTGTTAGTGGTTCGATTTTCGGAGGTATTCCTTCCAATAAGATTACTGCCTTGGCAGGAGAGAGTAGCACTGGTAAGACTTTCTTTGCTCTCAGTGTGGTTCGTAACTTCCTTAATAATAATCCTGACGCTGGATGCTTCTATTTTGAATCTGAATCTGCAATCTCTCGTGAGATGATTGAAGGTAGGGGAATTGATTCCTCTCGCATGATTATGATTCCTGTCGTCACAGTACAAGAGTTTCGTGAACAAGCATTGAAAGTGTTAAAGAAATATATGGAACAGAAACCAGAGGATCGCAAACCCATGATGTTTGTTTTAGATTCTCTTGGTAACTTGTCTACTACCAAAGAGATTGAAGACTCCGAGGCAGGTAAAGAGACTCGTGACATGACCAGAGCACAGGTAGTCAAGTCTATCTTCCGTGTGCTTACCCTGAAATTAGGTCAAGCAAACGTACCTCTACTTGTCACCAACCATACATATGATGTGGTGGGGTCCTATGTGCCAATGAAAGAAATGGGCGGTGGTAGCGGACTAAAATACGCTGCATCGACTATTGTATATCTGTCTAAGTCTAAGGAGAAGGATGGCACACAGGTGGTAGGCAACATCATCAAATGTGAGACCAAGAAGTCTCGCTTCACTAAGGAGAATTCTAAGATTGAGACCAGACTTTTCTACGACAACCGTGGACTTGACCAGTATTATGGACTACTGGAACTGGGTGAAAAGCATGGAGTCTTCGAGCGGGTTGGAAACCGTTATAAGATGGGTGAGTCTAATGTTTATCCTAAATCTATTCTTGCGAACCCTGAGAAGTATTTTACCCCAGAAGTAATGCAAGCACTTGATGAAGTCGCAGCGAAGGAATTCAGTTATGGATCTTGACAAATACGTCAGGGTGTACGATAATGCATTGGACATCAATGTTTGTCGTAACATCATCGACCAGTCAAAGAATATTGAGTGGGAACGATGGAATCGTGACGGACGTCCACAGTTTGACCAGTTCAATGTAACTGGTGCTGCTGAACAACCACCTGGCAATGGACCGTGGAGTAAGATCCACAACGAAATGATCCTCGCCATCCGAAAGTATTCTAATCAGTACATGGATGACGTGGAATGTGTCAATCAATGGCCATTGGAGAATGCCTTAGAACAACTAAGACTCAAACGATATAAGGTAGGAGAGAATGATCGCTTTGAATGGCATGCAGACGTGGGTGACCACAACTCTGCTCGTAGATTCCTTGCCATGTTCTTCTACTTAAATGATGTTGAGGTGGGTGGTGAGACTGAGTTCTCAGGAACTAAAATTGAACCAAAGGCAGGGCGTATCTTATGCTTCCCTCCTATGTGGATGTATCCACACGCAGGTCTTGCTCCCGTAAGCAATGACAAATACATTATCGGAACTTATCTTCACTACGTCTAATGCAAAAGATTGAAGAGATTGCTATCAGCAAACTCATACTTGATGAAAACTATTGCAAATCGGTCCTTCCTTTTATCAAAGAGGAATACTTTGAGCAGGCAGAAATCAAAACTCTATTTGGAGAGGTTAACAATTATGTAACCAGTTACAATACAATGCCTGAACTATCAGCATTGAAGATCGAAGTAGAAAAACGTAGAGATCTTAGTGCTGAGATCATCAATGATATCGAAAAGTTCCTTGACGAAAGAATTGATGAGCAACAATATAATAATGAATGGTTGATGGACACCACCGAGAAGTGGTGTAAAGAACGTGCGATATACCTTGCCCTCATGGACTCTATCCAGATTGCTGATGGACAGGATAAGACTCGCACCAAAGATGCTATCCCACATATTATGTCGGAAGCACTGGGTACATGCTTTGATGATACTGTTGGACACGATTACTTACTAGACGCCGATGAACGTTATGACTTCTATCACAAAGAAGAAGACAAGATTCCCTTTGATCTCGACTACTTTAACAAAATTACCAAAGGTGGTATCCCTAGCAAGACTCTCAATGTCGCACTTGCTGGTACAGGCGTCGGGAAGTCTCTATTCATGTGCCATATGGCTAGTGCCTGCCTCCTGCAAGGGCGCAACGTACTCTACATTACACTTGAAATGGCAGAGGAGAAGATTGCTGAACGAATTGATGCCAACCTTTTGGACCTCCCGCTTAAACAACTCTCAGATCCCCTCTTCACCAAACAACAATTTAGAAACAAAGTAGATAAACTACAACAGAAAACAAAGGGTCGTCTTGTTATCAAGGAATACCCTACTGCTTCTGCTCACGTCAATCACTTCAAGTCTCTACTCAATGAACTGAGTATGAAACGTGGGTTTGCACCTGACATTGTGTTCATTGATTACCTAAACATCTGTGCCTCTGCACGATTCAAAGGTAACATTGTAAACTCCTATACTCTTGTCAAGGGTATTGCTGAGGAACTTCGTGGTCTCGCTGTTGAACATAATGTTCCTATCGTAACTGCTACACAGACAACACGTTCTGGGTATGGTAGTTCTGATGTTGACATTACTGACACCAGTGAATCATTTGGTCTACCTGCAACTGCTGACTTGATGTTTGCACTGATCAGTACAGAAGATCTGGAACAGATGGGACAGATTATGGTCAAGCAGTTGAAGAATAGATATAATGATCCTACTATGAACAAACGTTTCATCATTGGTATTGACAGATCCAAGATGAGACTGTATGATTGTGATCAGTCTGCACAAGATGACTTGGTAGATTCTGGTCAAGATATCAAGGATGAAATTCTTGAACTCAAAACCCAAAACAAATTTGATTCTTTCAAAGTATGAGCAAAGAAAACGTAAACGTCGATTATGACTCTGCTGATTCAGCAGCACAGGCGGCAGAAAATGTCATGAACGAGATGCAAGACATCAAAGACGGTATGTCTGAGGGTGTCAACCAAGTTGCAGAAGATACACCCACCACTCCCGAAGAGTTTATCAACCAAAAGGGATTCAATGCGTGGCGTGCTGCTGAGACAGTTAAAGAGAAAGCACAACAGGAAAAGGACGCTGAAAAGTTCGCTGTTGATCTTGATAAATATCTGGACTTCGCAGATAATACTTGCTCTGACTTCTCTAAGGATCATGAGGCATACATCAAACGTCTCAATGATCTGAAAGGACTTGGATGCAACATTGCTCGACTTGACACTGCTGCTGCTGGACTCTCTGCTGAGTCTGGTGAGTTCATGGAGATTGTCAAGAAGATGAAGTTCCAAGGGAAACCATGGAACGAAGACAACAAAGAGCACCTTATCAAAGAACTCGGTGACGTGATGTGGTACGCTGCACAAGCAGCGATGGCACTTGAAGTACGTCTTGACGATGTTATCTACATCAACACACTTAAACTTGCAAAGCGTTATACTGGGGGTGCCTTTAACGTAAGTGATTCGGAGAACAGAGCACCAGGTGATATCTAAACTTTGGAAAGTCTGGAAGTACAGTCTCGGAAGTTTTAGTGATGACAAGACGGCAAGATATGATAACTACGTTGCAGTAATACGCAGCATCATTTTCATATCCTATCTTGTTACTAATTGTTTTATTATTTCAGGCGTAATTATTCATTGGAGCGACGGCAAATGCACGGAAACCTTGACCCAGAAGAGAGAGTATTAGACGCTTCATCACTGCAATCTAAAATTGCACATGTAGTTAACGAACTCAAATGGGAATCAACAGATGACATCGAAGTCTCTGTCGGAGGTCAGTCAACATACATGATTGATGGACCTGGTACAAGATGGTCACCCCTCAAAGGGTCGATCAAATATAATAAGGACGCCTTTATTGTTATCAAAAACAATACAAGAAACCCTCGTCCAGAACGGTCAGCAGATGTGGTTCATGACTGCTGATGCTAACCCTATGGATCCATCTTAGAGCATTCTTCTCTGTCGTCGTAGTCAGTTGCATGCACCCGACTAACTGGGCACAATGCATTAGGGTAGATCAGTGGTTGATACCAGACATCATCCACGCTATCGATATTAAGACTGGTAGGGTTGTTCCTTACCAGTCCGAACTCGATTACTTAGATAGTATTAACGATGAGTAATTCAGTATCATGGGCAAATCTAATTTACCCTACTTGGGACGGTCCCGAGGTTAACATGGTACAAGGGGGGAAAGATAACCCCAACAAATTCCTAGTCAATAGAAAGAGACGTAAAGGTTTAATGATTGACCACAGTAGGTCATTCAATCCTTACGAACCAAACTATTGTTACTGGGGATTTGAATTAAGAAGTGATTGGTATTCCTGCAACGGTAGAGGTAAGTGGGAATGGGTGAGAGGTATATGTACATCTAACAATCTAGATCAGTGTGAAGAGAGGTTCTACTCCGTCTATGGATGGAAGAATGTAAGGAACGTACATAGTCTATGGAGATATAGATCTATGCTATGGACTAAATAGTACGAATCTAGTCGAACTCCTGTGGCAAACGAAGGTTTACAATTTGAACACGCTGCTATGTATTCTGCTCTATCGAAGATCGATAGTCCTAATACAGAACAGAGTAGAGACCTAGCAGATGCAAAGGCACAGTACGATAAAATAACTAACAACAGAATTAAAGAGAAAGCAAAAGAAGTAGTAGAGAAGATGGCACCCACTGGTGCAGCACAGAAACAGAACTACTATAAGTCATTTGAAAAAATGAGTGGTGGTATAGAACCCAAGACAGATATCAAATTTAAGTCTGGGTCTACCACGTACAGGTGCTCTATGAAGTGGGGTAACTCATTCCAGTTGACCAGTGCAGGAGTGGACAAATCAGTAAGTGTCCTACAAGTGGTACTAGAAGAGGTCGCGAGGAAGTATAGTAGTAATACAGACATCAAGACCCTAGGTTACTTGCAACTACTACTGGAACAGATCGCAAATCAATTTGAGAATGCCACTGGCACCATGGATCAGGCAACGGCAAAGAGAGTAATGTCCACTGCTAAGAAGGCAGGTGGTATCAATGAACAACTTCAAGCCATACTGGGAACTAAGAAGAACCCCCAAGGTGGTGAGGTATATGATTCATTCAAGTATGAACTTACCAAAGAATGTATGACTGGTGCATTGCAATTCAAAGGAAATACAGACATGATTGCAACACACTTGTTCACAGAAGACGGAGTGGAACCGATAAATGATAAGATGATTCGTCAAGTTATGAAGAAGGCAGGTGTTAGGATGTCGTTGAAGGGAAGAGGTACAGACAAGGTTACGGGTATCCGTAAGAACGCAATCTCCATTCGTTACGAAGTCTAATGGCAAAGAACACACACCTAGAACACCTAGAAGATGACATCTTCAATCAAGGATATGCAGGGGCAACCAATGCTCTGAACTTCTTGGAGTCACTTCGTGACATGCTGACCACTGGTAAAGGTGGTGGTAACATGAAGGTCACAGTTAAGTGGGACGGTGCTCCTGCTATTTTCTGTGGTCGTAACCCTGACACTGGTAACTTCTTTGTTGGAACTAAGTCTATCTTTAATAAGGAGTCACCTAAGATTTGTTATAACGATACCATGGTTGACTTCTTCTATCCAGAAGGTCGTCTAGGTAGTATCTTGAAGCAGTGTCTAGAAGAGTTACAGAAACTACCTATCAAAGGTATGCTACAAGGTGACCTGCTGTACACAGAGACACCATCAGCAACTGTGATGGGTGGTAAGACTTGTTACAAGTTCCGTCCGAATACTATTACATACTGTGTAGAGAAGGACACTGAGATGGGTAAGAAGGTTGGCAAATCCAACATGGGTATTGTTTTCCACACCTCATACAGTGGTTCTACTATCAGTGATATGTCTGCATCGTTTGGTGTTGATGTATCTAAACTACAAAACGTTCCTGAGATTGCAGTCTTCTCTGCTGACTTCCAGAACACCAATGGAATAGCAAACCTTTCACCAGGTGAGTTGAATCAAATCAATCAGACTATCAGGACTGCCAAGCGTAACCTCAATGGTTCCAAGAAGTTTCTAAACCAGATTGGTGGTACGTTGAAACCTATGCAACCTGCTGCATTGTTCAAGATCTTCTTCAATCAAAAGATCAGAGAGGGTAAGATCCCTGCTAATGCTCAGCAGATGTTGACAGAGTTCAAGAAATTTGTTGAGTCTAAATATGCACAGAAAGAAGCAGGGGTAAAGACCCCCAAAGCAAAGGAAAAGTGGTCCACTGCCAAGCAGGAAGCACTAACTTTCCTAAATAATAATAAGTCTGAGATCTATCTTGCGCTTGACGGGTTCCGAAACCTGATCCATGCTAAGGAAAAGATCATCAACCGTCTCAAAAAGATTGAGGGGGTTGGCACATTTCTAGAAGATGAGAAAGGTTATAAAGTCACGAGTCCAGAAGGGTTCGTTGCTATCAAGGATGGTACTGCTATCAAACTTGTTGACCGACTTGAATTCTCTCGTGCAAACTTCACCGTAGCAAAAGATTGGGGCAAATGAGATTTCGTCAGTTCATTATCGAAGCAGCACAAGCCGCTGCTAAGAAAACGACATCAAAACCTAAAAAGAACGAGGTAATTGACAAACATGTTGCCATTACTTTTGGTCGGTTTAATCCTCCTCATGCTGGTCATAGCAAGTTGATGGATGCTGTCAAGTCACACGCTGGTGACTCTGGCAACTATCGAATCTATCCATCAAGATCACAAGACCACAAGAAGAATCCTCTGCACCCTGAGCAGAAGATTGCACACATGCGTGGTATGTTTAAGAACCACAAGGATGCTATTCAGAACTCTGAGCAGCATAGAAACATCTTTGATATCCTTCGTGACCTACATGACGAAGGACATGAACACGTCACCATGGTTGTTGGTGATGACAGGGTAAAAGAATTTGAGAACCTGACACAGAAATATAACGGTAAGCACTACGACTTTAAGTCTATCAACATTAAGAGTGCTGGTGCCCGTAATGATAAGAGTGAAGATCCTATTGAAAGACTATCTGCTTCTCAAATGCGTAAGCATGCACAGAGTGGAGACCATGATAACTTCCACGCTGGCACTGGTGGGTATAAGAAGAGTAAGGAGATGATGCAGCATGTCCTAGATGGCATGACACCTCCTAAGAAACCAGAGAAGGCAGGTAAGAAAGGTAAGACAAAGGCAGTCAAGGAAGACTGGGCATACTTTGAATCAGTTGCTCCTAAGTTGAACTTTGAAGCCTTCCGTGATTACTATATGCTTGACCACATCTTCAAAGTTGGTGCTCTCGTTGAGCATGATGACTCTGGTATCCGTGGTGAAGTGGTACATCGTGGACCTAACTATATTATTATGAAAGACAATTATGGTGATGAGCATCGTGCGTGGTTGCAGCACGTTAGTGAAGTCATGGAAGATGCGAACACTACCAAAGATCAAAGCAATTATTCTGCTGATGATGGTAGCGGTAACGATTGGAAGATCGGAACTGATAAATATCGTATGGCAGTCCAGAACATGACACCTGGACAAGCAACTAAGAAGTTTTCTGATTTCAGGAAATCTCTCAATAATAAATAGTTCTATCAATTTTACTAGGCTGATGTTAGACATTAAAGTATCTGCCGCCCTTCTTGGGTTTTCACAAACTGAACAGAGGACGATCCTTGACGCTGTGTATGGCGGGGATACAGTTCCTACTGCTCGTTTGGAAGAGGCAGTGAAAGCAGTTCTTCAAATCATCGATGAGCACGAAGAAGTCGTAGAAGGATACGCTGGTTTCCCTATTGAAAAGGAACTCATCCAGAAGAACAAAGATAAGTTTAAGGATGATCGTAACATCGGTAGAGTGATCTCCCAAGGTGGTCAGTCTATGGTCATCACTGGTATGAAGAGTGATGGACGTTACCAAGTCGTCGGTAAGAAGGGTGAGAAGACTGCCAAGGCACCCGAAGATATCGGTTTGAATATGCAGAGGGAGTGGATTGACATTGATGATCTCCACAACCAGATGCTTGAAGGTATGAAAGCAGCACGTAAGAACGTTGGTGCGTCTACTTGCTGGGATGGTTACAAAGCAAAAGGTACTAAGAAGAAAGGTGGTAAGGAAGTTCCTAACTGCGTGAAGGAAGAGGATCAGATTGACGAACTCTATAAAGGTAAGCACGGTCAGTCTGAGAAAGAGTATCAGGACGGTCGCTCACAAGGTGGCAAGATGGTCTCTGGAACCTCTACGATGAGTGGTGCAAAATACTCTCATGGTAGAAGAGTAGACGACGGTGGTGCTGGTCCACAACCTGCTGGTGGTTCTAAGAAACCAAAGGCACAAGGTAAGATGGACAAAGGTGGACGTGCCGAACTACAAATGCGTAAGGCAAACCTCGCAAGGAAAGAAGAGGTAGAGACAGAGCAGGAGACTGTTGAAGAGAAGAAAGGTCTCTGGGCAAACATCCACGCTAAGCGTAAGCGTGGTGAAGCACCTGCTAAGAAAGGTGACAAAGACTATCCTAAGACTCTTAACGTTGAGTCTTTCGGTATTGATTATGAGGATGATGCTTTTGATCAGTTCTCATTTGATGATCTCCATGACATCTGTGTGGAGGCACTTCAAGAACTCGATGATGATCTGCTCGTTGAAGCACTCAACGTCATCGATGGTATCGAACTTCTTACTGAGGCACCATCTAAGGACTCAGCGTTCCCTAACGTTGCAGTTCAGGCACCTAAGAAGAACAAAGAAGCAAAGAACGGCAGCACTGATGCTGGTGCAGAGGCACGTAAGCGTCTCCAAGCAAAGCAGGTTGACAAAGTTAGTGCTCGTAAGGACCGCATGAAGGCAGCATTGAAGTCTGCTGGTAGTGCAGTTAAAAAAGGTTTGAAGACTGCTGGTAAGGCAGCAGCAACTGGTGCAGGATATGCCGCTGGTGTTGCTGGACGTGCTGCTAAGAGTGGCGCTAGTAGTTTCAAGAAAGGGTATGATCGTGGATCTGGTGGAAGTTCCAGAAGCGTGAGTGCCAGTTCAGGTGACACTGGATCTAGTTCTAGTTCCAGCAGTGGTAGCAGCGGTGGCAGTGACAGTAACCGCCCACGACTTCGTGATAGAATCAAGTCAGGAATCAAGAAGGCAGTTGGTGCAGTAGCACGAGGTGTCTCTCGCGGTTCACGTAACCTCGCTAGACGAATGTCAGAAGAGCGTTATGATTGGCGTAAAGAATTAGGTATCGAAGAATGAACGAGCCACGTAATCCGCCTGGTAACAAGGCGGCAGCGGTCATGAAACCTGACCAAAACAAAGCGGTGACACAGACTAAGAAGAAAGGTCCAGTCATCATTAACCCAAAGAAGGAAGATCTCATGTCTGAATCCCTAAGAAAGCAAGTTCATGCTAACCTCGACACTCTACGCGAGGCAGCAAAAAAGAAAGACAAACACATCAAAGCCGCCAAGGCAGGTAAGCGTTGGCAAGACTCCGATGGCGATGGCAAGTGGTACGAACCTGGTCAGGACGTCAAGAAGGAAGAAGTTGAGCAAGTCGATGAGTATGCATCTGCACCTGTTGCTGATGACACTGCTGCTAAGCAGAAGTCAAAGGACCGTATGAAGGCAAAGATGATCCAGATGACTCAGGACTTCGATGCTAAGCGTCAGGGCAAGAGGGTCAAGTGACTTTCCTGAGCGAGTTGTCGTCTAAGTATCTTGAAGATCCTAAGGCGATGAAGCGGATTGCTAAGCAAGAGAAAGAGAACAAAGAACGTGACGCTCGCATGAAATATGGCAAGCGTTATAAGGATTTCATTAACAAGAAAGAAGAAACTCCTACACGTTCTAAGAAAGGTATCCGTGCATTACACAAAGGTAAGTGGGGATACATGAAAGATAAGAAGTTTACAGCAGATTGATGCTATATAGAGTAGAACCTTTGAATGAAAAACCATGCTTGGATTTCTACTCCCACTTGCATCTAAAATTATTAAAGATGCCGTAGATAAGATCCCCGAAGACGCAGAACTCGGTGAGAAACTTATTGATATCTGTCTGGTCGTGCTTAGTAAAGCAGTCAAACTTACTAAGACTGACATGGATGACAAACTACTTGAAACTGTTAAGGCAGCAATCGCAAACCGCGAGTGATCCTTTGGGGGAGATACAACTCCCCTTTTTTTATAAATATAAAGAGGAATACAATCCACAATAGGGAAAACAATGGCAATTTTCGGAAAAATTGATGCCGCGACCTTCTCAAATAATGTAGCGGTCACCAATGGTGACGCCACTGTTACGAAGAACGCTGCTGATACTGTCGTCGTTGGCGACATTTTAGAACTTGGCGGTGTTGCATACATCGTTAAGCAAGTAACAAGCACAACAGCAATCGAACTGCACAAAGTATATGCAGGCAGCACTAACGCTGGTCTGTCTGGTGCAGTCAGAAGAACTGCTCCTAAGGCAGTTGCAGAATTTGTGGTCAAGGGTGGCGACTCTCGCTCTCGTGACCTAGTGTTCGTTGACACCACTGAGATGCTTCTTGCAGAGAACAAGTCTCGTGGTATTACTGGACCTGGTTGGTGGTTGTATGAGTCATACACTACTGCTAATGGTGACACACGTCATAAGGCAGAGTGCATTGCATTCGTTCACGCTACTGCTGGTGCTGCTGGTGACGACGCTGACGATACTGTCGTTGCTGACGTTGCATCTGCTGTGACCATCGGTACACAACCTGCTAACAGCACATCATCTTCTGGTGCTGGTACATTCACGCTCAGCACTTCTACCACAGGTACACCTGGTGCTCTCGCATACGTCTGGCAACGTCAGACCGCTAACGCAACTACACGTTGGGTTAACATCACTGCTTCACTAGACACAGGTATCACATATGCAGACTTCACGACAGCGACTCTCGCTTATAGTGGTCTCGCTAGCGATGCATTGGATGGTTACAAGTATCGCGTCAAGATTACCTCGGCGGGTGGTACAGAAGAAGTAATCTCTAATGGTGCTGCTACCGTTACCTTCGGTTCTTGATAACTAAAAACTTAATATGTACTTTGATGAATTAAATGAGAAGAATCATTTAATGTTTGCCATCAAGTATTACGAGAACCCCCATTCGGTTACACTAGATGACTTCATGGAAGACATGAAGAAGTTTAAGTATCTGAAACGCTTACTCAAAAGGTATGTGAAAAACGGGGTTCTTCGTACTAACCTGATTCTTAATCATTTAATTGTTCTTTATAATGTTTTCGGCGAAGGTACGTTACCTCTTCTCATGTACAAACTTGAAAGAGAGTATTGGCCAGTCTTGAAGACATTTATTATCTATCTAAATAGATACTCCGAGGACCAACCTGGTTCTCTACATAATGTATCCATTGATAAAGGTGTAAAGTCAGTATTAGATACGCTATGATCAACGAAGACGCTCCTACTAATTCTGTTGGCACTAGTGCTGAGACTGCCCTCCCTCCGTCTCACGAACCACCTGGTATTACCAGACTCACCCGTGCTAAGGTAAAGAAGCGTCGTTTTGAAAAGAGCGTTGCTGATATGGTCAAGACCGAAGAGGTCAACGAACAGACTGACAACTATCTGCCCTTCCGTGTATCGTATGAAGACTCACAAGACTTCATTCTGTATGGAAAGTCTGAGGCACAGGTCAAGATCGAACTCCGAAAGATGTATAGACCTGAGATGGCGAAGAAATTCAAAGTCAAGAGATTGTATCCTGCCCAAGTAATTAAATTCTATTGGGATAAACGCCAAGCGGCAATGAAGGTTCAATAATGGAACAGAATATCAACTCAGCAATTCTAGAAAGATTAGAAAAGGTAGTTGACTCGCTTCAAGATAACAGTGTGAAGATGGGTCAGTTGCTTGCTGTGCATAACGAAAAGTTATCCAAGCAAGACGAAATAGACCAAGTATTGTTTGAAAAGATTGATAGACTACACTCAGACCTCAACAAAGATACCGAAGCAATCAAGAGAGGTTGCGAACGTGACATCAGACTGATCGATGATCGTCTGAGAGCGATGGAGAAAAAGATGTGGACCATCGCTGGTGCTCTCACTGTCATTTCATTTCTGGTCAGCGTACCAGGTCAGGCACTGATGAAGAGCTTGACGAATCAAAACAAAACTGGTATGCTACTTCCAGTAGAAACCGTCATTGATGAGAGGATCAGTAGATCAGGAGTTCATAGAAAGAACTTCGTATAAATTAAACAAATTTAAGAAAGTCAAAGACGGACTTTACAACTTCCGATGCCCTTACTGTGGAGACTCACAGAAACATAAGAACAAGGCACGGGGGTATTTTTTTCTGATTAAAATGCGTATGGTTTACAAGTGTCACAACTGTGGCATTGGTAGAACAACCGCTAACTTTCTGAAAGACATTTCACCAGAGATTTACTCTGAGTATCAACTAGAAAAGTATCGACAGAATGCTACTGGAAAGGGCACGTCAGTCGAGAAACTTGTGGTGCCTGATAGTACGCCAAAGTTTACTAACAAAACCACATTTTCATCAGGACTCAAAAAGATTTCTGATCTAAATATAGAACACCCAGCGAAACAATATCTCCTTAACCGTCAGATTCCAGAGGAACAACTGGGACGTTTTTACTATGCCGATCATTTCAAGCAGTGGGTCAACACCCAACAACATACCTTCGACAACTTGCAAAATGATCGACCTAGAATTATCATCCCTCTCGTTGGTTCAGATGGTACTTGGTTTGGAGTGCAGGGTAGATCTATGGCGGCAACAAGCACGCTAAGATACATCACAATCATGTTTGAGGACAAACTCAAACTCTTTGGACAAGACCATGTAAACCCTGAGGAGACCGTTTATGTCACGGAAGGACCCTTCGACTCCACTTTCATTACCAACGCTATTGCTATGTGTGGTAGCGATGTTGACCACCGCTCTCTACCTTATAGAGATCGGGTCTGGGTCTTCGACAACGAACCTAGAAACAAGCAGATCGTGCAGCGGATTGACGCTGCCATCAGAGCGAAGGAGTCGGTTGTTATATGGCCAACGTCCATAAAGCACAAGGACATAAACGATATGGTATTGCAAGGACTTGATCCTGCTGCTATAATAAAAGACAACACGTACTCTGGTTTAGAGGCAGAACTTAAATTTACTAACTGGAAAAAGGTATGAACATTAACGTCGTCAAGCGGAACGGAGAGTCCACCCCACTGGATCTCGATAAAGTTCATCGTATGGTAGAACACGCTTGTCGTGATCTTGCTGGCGTCAGTGAGTCGCAGGTTGAGATGAATTCCAACCTACAATTCTTTGACAAGATCGAAACAAAAGACATCCAAGAGATTCTAATCAAGTCTGCTAATGACTTGATCTCTCTGGACGCACCAAACTATCAGTATGTTGCTGCTCGTTTGTTGCTGTTTGGACTGAGAAAGTCAGTCTACAAGACGCATCCCGACCATCACCCATGTCTTAAAACACAACTTGACAAGGGTATCACACTCGGAGTCTATGACAAGACGCTTGCAGGCGCTTATAGCGACGAGGAGTGGGAGATTATGAATGGATATATTGACCATGATCGTGACTATCTGTTTACATATGCTGGCATCCGTCAGGTAGCAGATAAATATCTTGTACAAGATCGTAGCACTGGCGAAGTCTTTGAGACTCCACAGTTCATGTACATGCTAATCGCTGCGACCCTGTTCCAAAAATACCCCGAGGATATAAGACTTGGATACGTCCAAAGATACTACGACGCAACGTCGAAACACCTCATCAACATCCCAACGCCAATCATGGGGGGAGTACGCACCCCCATTAGACAATTTGCTAGTTGTGTTCTTGTTGATATTGATGACACCCTCGATAGCATCTTTACTTCTGATATGGCTATCGGCAAGTATGTTGCACAGAGGGCGGGTATCGGTATCAACGCGGGCAGGATCCGTGGCATCAACAGTAAAATCAGAGGTGGAGAAGTACAACACACAGGCGTTATCCCTTTCCTTAAAAAGTTTGAATCGACTGTCAGATGCTGTACACAAAATGGAATCAGAGGTGGAAGCGCGACTGTCCACTTCCCAATCTGGCACCAAGAAATAGAAGACATCCTTGTTCTTAAAAACAACAAAGGAACTGAGGACAATCGTGTCAGGAAACTTGACTACTCGATTCAACTGAGTAAACTATTCTATGAGAGGTTTATTTCTAATGGAACCATCACTCTCTTCTCGCCTCATAACGTGCCTGGTCTTTATGATGCTTTTGGGACTCCCGATTTTGATAAGCTCTATACCCAGTACGAGCAGGACCCGAGGTGTCTTGGACGCAGTATCCCCGCCCAGTCGCTCATCCTTTCACTACTAAAAGAGAGAGCAGAGACTGGTCGTATCTACTTGATGAACATCGATCACTGTAATACTCACTCGTCCTTCAAGGACAAGGTGAGCATGAGTAATCTTTGTCAAGAGATCACCCTGCCTACTGATCCTATCCAACACATCGATGAAGATGCTGGTGAGATTGCTCTGTGCATTCTGTCTGCTATCAACATCGGTAAGATCAAAAAGATTGATGAGTTAGAGAACCTATGTGACCTTGCAGTTCGTGGTCTTGAAGAGTTGATTGACTATCAAGACTATCCTGTACAGGCAGCAAGACGTTCTACACTCTCACGTCGTTCACTTGGTATTGGTTTCATTGGACTGGCACACTATCTTGCTAAGCAAGGTGTCAAGTACAGTGACTCTGCATCATGGCAGTTGGTTCATGAACTCACTGAGGCATTCCAATACTACTTGTTGAAGTCATCCAACCAGATTGCAAAAGAGCGTGGTGCATGTGATGGTTTCCAACATACAAAGTATGCCGATGGAATTCTTCCTATCGATACATATAAGAAGGAAGTAGATGAAATTGTTGCGAACAAATTAGAATATGATTGGGATACTCTTAGGGATTCTATCAAGCAGTACGGTCTCCGACACAGCACACTGTCCGCACAGATGCCTTCGGAGAGCAGTTCCGTTGTGTCAAACGCAACCAATGGAATCGAACCACCTCGTGACTTCCTGTCCATTAAAAAGTCAAAGAAAGGTCCTCTAAAACAAATCGTACCTCAGTACAACTCCCTGAGAGCGAACTACACTTTACTTTGGGACATGCCTTCTAACGAAGGATACATCAAGATCGTTGCTGTTATGCAAAAGTTCTTCGATCAAGGGATCAGTGGTAACTGGTCTTACAATCCAGAACAATTCCCTAACAACGAGATCCCTGTTTCTGTCATGGCAAATGATCTTCTCAGCACATACAAGTATGGTTGGAAGACATCTTATTATCAAAATACTTACGACTTCAAGAAGGATGAGGAGGTTGACTCCACAGTAGTTCTTGAAAATCTTATCAACGATATCATGAGTGGTGATGAGGCAGAGTGTGATGCCTGCAACGTCTAGGTTGGAGAAAGCAGTCGCCAGATCTGAGCGTACTGTTACATTAGAATTAAGTAAAGCACTCCAAGAGGATTTCGATTCGTACTTGGAGTGTTGCAAGTCATTACAGGTGCAACCTAGAATCAATTCGTTTCTTTATTATGTCAGCAACTACGGAACCTACGAGGCAGAAAATGGGAGTTACAGTCTTCAACGCAAAGAAAACTGATGCTAAAAAGCAACCAATGTTTTTTGGTGCCCCTTTGGGGATGCAACAGTATGTGAATTTCAAGTATCCTGACTTTGACAAACTAACTCAAACACAACTAGGATACTTTTGGCGTCCAGAGGAGGTGTCTCTCCAAAAGGATCGTGCAGATTATAAGACTTTGAATGAACAGCAGAAACATATCTATACTTCTAACTTGAAGTATCAGATCCTGCTAGATAGTGTACAAGGTAGAGGACCAGGTATGGCATTCTCTCCTTTCTGCTCACTCCCAGAACTAGAAGGTTGCATGGGTGTGTGGCAATTCATGGAACAGATTCATTCTCGTTCCTATACTCACATCATTAAGAACGTGTACCCAGACCCTGCTGAGGTATTGGATACAGTTCTTGAAGATGAGAAGATCTTGGCAAGAGCAAAGTCGGTAACCAAAGCGTATGATGAATTCCTAGATGCTGTGGGTTCATATGCTGATGGTAATATGTGGAAAGAAAGTTGGAAGGATTCACCTACTGCTACTTGGACCATTAAAGATCTTAAACGCAAACTGTATCGTGCAGTTGCTAACGTTAACATCTTAGAGGGTATCCGTTTTTATGTTTCATTTGCTTGCTCGTTTGCGTTTGGTGAACTCAAACTTATGGAGGGATCCGCTAAAATTATCTCTCTCATCGCCCGAGACGAAAGCCAGCATCTTGCACTTACTCAAAAGATAATGTACAAGTGGAAGAAGGGTGACGATCCAGACATGCAAGAGATTGCGTTGGAAGAAAAAGAATATGTCAAGAGCATGTTCACAGAAGCAGTTGTCGAAGAGAAAGAATGGGCGCAATATCTTTTCTCACAAGGCAGCATGATTGGTTTGAATGAAAGACTTCTGAGTCAGTATGTAGAATGGGTTGCTAACCGTCGTATGAAGGCAGTTGGCATTGATCCCATGTTCGATATTCCTGCAAGTAACAATCCATTACCTTGGACCGAACACTGGTTAAATAGTAAGGGTCAACAGAACGCCCCTCAGGAAACTGAGATTGAATCCTATGTCGTTGGAGGCATTAAACAAGATGTGGATGCGTCGTCTTTTGCAGGTTTTCAACTTTAATAGAAGACCTAATGTCAAAAAAATGGAAGAAGAAACAAACTTCACGGTTCAGGACCACGGAGGAGAAGACGATTGGCTCGCTGAGAGACCCGAAAATTGGTATCAGGGACCACTTGACTTATCTTTCCACTTTGAAGAGGGAACTTAAAGGGTACAAACCTTATAGGTTACGAAAAAAACACACAACTTGACTAAATAGATATGTCATGATAACATGACAACATCGTTCATCCCTTAGGGGACGCAAGTAGATCGCGGAACGGAGCGTTCATCCCATGATTGAGGTTTTACTTTACTCATCACTGAGCTGTCAGGATGCAAGAGCGTTGGTCAAAAAGATCAACGGTCATCGCAACCTTCCAGAAGAAGTGAAAGTCGAACTGGTAGAGACCGTAAAGGAATCTACCTTACCTTTGAACTGTCACTTCTGGACTAGCAGGGACGCAAACGATTGAAGGAACGGGTCTAATCCACCCTACTTTCAGGAGTTTCTACTATGACTACCATCACTTATCGCGGCGTAAAATATGACGCCGAAGCATATAAGGAAAAGGTTATCCAAGAGCAACAACAAGTCAACCGCTTTAACATGATGTATCGTGGCATACGAGTTGGTAAGAAAATTGTTTCTGGCGAACCACAAAAGTAAATATATAGGACCCCATCGGGTCCTTTTTTATACGCATAAATTATTATGTTCCTATGGAGGAGAAATGAAAATCTTTCTTGACAGCAGTGATGTTGATGAGATCCAGAAAGCAGTTGACACTGGATTGATTGATGGAGTGACTACTAATCCATCTCTTATGTTGAAGGCAGGAAGGGATCCTAGGGAAGTGTTGATGGAAATCTGTGAGTTGTTCTCATGGGACTCCTCAGTATCTGCTGAGGTATCTGGTGATACAGCAGAAGACATGTTGGATCAAGCAGATGATTACATCCAGATCAACCCTAACATTACTATCAAAGTTCCTTGTACAGTAGAAGGACTTAAAGCATGTGCAGCACTAGCAGAGGACGAGATCCCTGTTAATGTAACGCTTATCTTTTCAGTAGCGCAAGCAATCCTTGCAGCGAAAGCAGGTGCTAAGTATGTGTCACCATTCGTGGGTCGTTGTAACGACAACTCATTCAGTGGTGTAGAATTAATTCGTGCTATTGCACAGACATACAGTGTACACAATGTTGACACTAACATCCTCGCTGCTAGTCTTAGAGATGTACACCACGTTTCTAGATGCTTCATGTATGGTGCCAAGGTTGTTACCATGCCACCTAAGATCTTTTGGAAGATGTATGATCACATCTTGACTAAGGATGGTCTCGCACAATTCAATGAAGACTGGACAGAAGTCTTGGAGTCTATCAAGGCACAAGAAATTGAACCCTATCATGATTAAATTATGGACATTCAAAAAGTGAAAGTGATTGCACACAACTTGAAGTTGTTGGCACAGTCCCTTGAAGATGCGATCAAAGAAGATGTCGAAGCGTACAACAAACCTATCAATGAACCACGTATCGGTTATAGATATGGTGACGATGATGATGGGTACGCAGATTGAAACCACAGAGCGCCAAAGCAAAAGGACGTAACTTCCAGAAGTGGGTCCGTGATATGTTGATCGAACACAGAGACATTCATCCTGAGGATATAGAATCCAGATCGATGGGTGCAGGTGGTGAAGATCTAATCATGGCACGAGACGCACGAAGGAAGTTTCCTTTTAGCATTGAGTGCAAGAATGTGGAAAAACTAAACGTATGGAATGCATACGAACAAGCGACAGCAAACTCAGGTGATAATGAACCTATCCTATTCATGAAAAAGAATAGAAAGAAACCCCTTGTCGTTGTTGATGCCGAATGGTTTATTAAAAATGTTCACAATCCCGATTGAATCCTTTAAGGTTCCTAACTGGGACCACTGGAAACCAATTATCTTATCAGCGTGTGATGAGCACAGTCCTCAGGCACACATCACTGGTGGTCGTCTCAATACACACGAGATGGACACTGACTATCATGATCTTGTTACGAACAAGACCATGCCCAAGTATTACTGGACGGTTTTAGACGCCTTAGAACCGATCCTAGACGAGATGCAGAGTGATTATCCACTAGACATCAGGAACATCGTAGCAATGTGGCATCAGACCACAGCAAACGGACAGT
>PYIJ01108133.1_pt1 | contig 48961 bp, 49 predicted proteins | sample 3578051 | NCBI WGS metagenome assembly PYIJ01 (sample SAMN08408021, study PRJNA431606) | Marine metagenome isolate SA_KN192-05_S13_5m, whole genome shotgun... | biome: marine; feature: oceanic pelagic zone; material: water; isolation source: surface water sample, 0.2-0.8 um fraction ... | reverse complement strand
TCGTCTCACTTGACTGGCTATATTTTCTAATTTGGCAATATTCGCCATGTTATTTTTTTAATCTGCAAATTTAGCTAAATTTTAAATCTTATTAATCAAAATTTGAGATTAAAAAAATAAGATAACTGAGAATTATTTTAAATTATTGAGAATAAAAATAATTACCTCTTAGTCTTAGTTTCAAAGAATTATATTTTTAACTTGACACTTTCTTTTTCATTTTTTAAAATTTGTAGCAATTAATTTTTGGATTATTGATAGATTGCTAAATCTGATTTATGCTTTATTTTACAAGATTCCCCTTAAATTCTAACACAAGATTTCCCTTAAATTCTAACAATTGATGAAAGAATGATTAATACGAATATTTTACCTGAGTTTTTCATTTTGATTTGTTGGTATTCCCGATGTTTCTAATTCCAACCAGAAAATAAGTAACTTATAAGTAATTGAGAGAATAATTGCACCCAAGAAGAGCCCTAAAAATCCTACAAAAATAAATCCACCAATAGCTCCCAAAAATATAACCATAGTAGGAACTGAAGCCCCTTTTCCTAATAATATGGGTTTTAGTATATTATCTAAAAGCATAACTACTACTAGATAAACAGACCATATGGATGCAGGACCCAAATCTTTAGTTATAAACAACCAAATGATTACCGGTAAAATGACAAATCCAGGTCCAATTTGGACAATTGTCAGGATCATACAAATTAAAACCCACAATCCAGCATATGGAAGATCTACCATAAGGAAGCCAAAACCAGCTAGACTGGCTTGAATGACAGCGACACCAAGAATCCCTTTTACAACATTTCTAATCGTTTGCTCAGTTATAGATGCAAATTCTACACCAAAGTCACCAGCTATTTTTTCGAAAATTTTATAGACAATTTTGTTAGTGCTTTTGGTGTAAAGGAGAAATCCTGCAATTAAAATTGAGGCGGTGAGGTTTAAAATAGTTAACCCAGTGCCGAATATTGAATCAAGTAAAAACAATCCAAATTGTTTCAAATATTCTTGGTATTGACCTAGGAGCGAGGGAAGATTTTTGGAAGCTAATTCCCAAGATTCGTAAAGCCAATTTCCAATTAAGGGGATTGATTTAATTGATTCATTTGGGCTTTTAATTAAAAATTTGCCTGAGGCGTACATTGAGCCAATATCCGTTATGCCTTTAATGGCTGATTCCAAAAACAAATAAATAGGTAATGACATAATTATTAAGGAGCTTAGAACGACCATTATGCTAGATATTTTTCTCTTATTCCCTGTAATTTTGTTAATTTTTCGATATAGTGGATCCAATGCAACTGCAAATATGATGGACCAAAAAACGGGAATGGTAAAGGGTTTGAGAATTGAAATACATAGATAGGCGATCAGACCTAGGCTGATTAATCGAATGATGGTATCGATTATTTTATTTATTTGATTGGAGTCATCGTTCATAAAAATGTCCTTATTTAAAATATAAAATAACGATTTGCTTTTATTGAATTAAAATTCATCCTTAGTGCCCCTAAATTTACAAATTAAAAGTTCTTTCTCTTTTGGTGATGATGAAATAATTGAAATTTATTTTTGTCTAAACAATTGATTGGATATGGGGCATGTATCCTTTGTATAGGAAATAACTTATAATAATGCAAAATGATCTGGGGGTATCTGTTTGGCTTTAGACTGCATTTTTTGAAAAGAAATCAGTTTACTCGTATTAGCCAGACTTTTTATTTGAAAATGGTTTTAGGGTTGATGAGATATCAAAGCTACCATTGCCCTCTAAATAGAAGATATTAATTCTGGGCAGAGAAAGATTTGATCTGCAACAAATTATTTTCTGCCAATCTTATTTTGATATCAAAATATGTTGTACTCGTTGTATTGGGGAGAATAAGAGGTAAAAAATAGTAATAAAGTCATAAATGTAGAGTGATTCAATTAACCAAATGACGACTCTCAAATTTCTATGAGAAATTTATTGATAACGTAAATGTTTACGCTTGGCAGATTATGTCAGAATTTGCGAAGCATGATCTGCAGTTTTTACCTTTTCTATAATATCTGAGATGATACCTTTTTCATCTATTACAAAAGTAGTTCGAAGGGTTCCCATATATTCCTTTCCCATAAATTTTTTAAGGTCCCAAGTACCATAAAGATTATGTACTTTATGATCCATATCAGAAATTAGATCGAAGGGCAGTGTTTGCTTTTCAATGAACTTCTGGTGCGATCTTTCCGAGTCTTGACTGATACCAATTATCTCATAACCTTGCTTTCTCAGTAAAGTGTAATTGTCTCGCAAATTACATGATTGAGCTGTGCATCCAGGTGTATTGTCTTTTGGATAAAAATAAAGGACTATTTTTTTCCCTCTAAAATCTTTTAATTTTATGGTTTTACCATTTTGATTGGTAGCTGAGAATTCTGGGGCGATGTCACCTGGTTTTAATGTGATCATAACAGTTTGCTAATTTTAGTTTTGTTTCCAAAGTTATCTTCAATTTCTAAGACGAAAAGGCCTTTTATAGGCTCATTTCGATTTTTTGGGTATGCTGACAATGTTTTGTTTTTAGAATCGTATCTCATTAACAAAAATTGGTCGTCAAGAGTTGCATGATAAGACTTTATTCCTGATTTGATGTCTTCTATCATAAATTTAAGATTCATTGTATCCCATGAAATAGGTTTAATTATAGGATTTATAGTATCAGAATCTAAAGTGAAGGTCCCCAATTGTCTTGTTTTGAAAGTGAAACTGCCTTTATTATTTCGCTCGCTTCCAACAAAGGTTATTCGATTTTTTTTATCAACCTGAAATATTTGATATTGACTTTTAATAGGATCAGGATCGTGAATAGAAATGGTTACTTCCTTCCTTAATGGAACTTTAGGGTCATTGAAAGAGTAAAAAGTTTTAGTTTTTAAGGTGTTATAATTTTTTGTAAACTGCAAGTAAAGCGTATCAAACAATGAATTTTTATTGAATTCTAGTATGAAATCCTCATTATGAAATGAATATTCGACACCTGGAGGAATTTCGGTTATAAAGTGAGGTTGAATGGTCATGTTTCCAGATTTGATTGAATCTGGTAATCCGTACCGAAGGTCCAATAAGTAATAATATTGATTTGAATTTGATAAATAAGGTTGAAGTTGAATTAATCTATCTCCCATGAAGACTTTAGATGAATTATCATTGCTCACAAAATGAAATTGATTTTCATCGATTTCAAAAATGTGTACATGTGGATAATAATATTCAAAAGAGGTTTCATGATTTAATGTGGTCTTTAAAGAAGAAATATTTCCATGATTATCTTTTAAAATAATTTCAAGCTTTCGCGAAGGATTGTCAAAGAAATAACCTTGATTATTTTTTAAATAAAAATCAAGTTTATTCCCATCTGATTTATACAATTTGTTGAGGGTGATATAATTTTTTATTGAAAAGGGATAGTCAATATGGGCTGATATTTCTCGCTGTTTTGAAAAAGACATAGATTTCTTGAGTTGATGAAATAAGGTGTCTTGATCTATTTTTAGCACTATTTCAGGAATTCCATTTCGATTTGGAGCACCGTTCATATTGTCATAATGATATATTTCAATTCCAATATTTCCTAAAAGAGAAATCGATTTATTGATGATGAAGAGATCTTTTTTTTTACTAGTTGGAACCATTAAGGTGCCATAAGCTCCATTGACTCTAGCATCAATATCGAGGCATTTAAATGCTATATATTTAATTGTTGGAGCAATATTATCTTGAATTTCATTAAATGAAAATTCATCAAATGGATTGAGGAATTCTTGTTTTGCATTTCTGATTTCAAAATGCAAATGCGGACCTAAGGAAGATCCACTATTTCCAGAGTAGCCAATGATATCTCCCTGATTAAAATAAAACCTATTTTTTTTAGGGAATAATTGAATGGGATAAGTTTCATTTTGGTATTGTTGACCGAGAGTATATGTTTCTAATCCCTCCTCAAATCGATCTAGATGGGCATATACTGATGTTTTTTCATCTAGATGGGTCAGATAAAGGACATGACCATAACCACCTTCACTGATACCTATCCTGGATATATATCCATTGGCAATGGCCTTCACGGGAACACCATTTTTACCTCCTGTTTTGATATCCAGGCCAGCATGGAAATGATTATGTCTTATTTCACCCATAGTTCCTGCCAAATATTGTATTGATCCGCCATTGATGGGGAAGATATATTTTGGATTTATTTGAGCATTTCCAAGTTGGGAAAGCAATATTAAAATTGAGAAGTTAACGTATTTCAAAGTCAAACATATTTTGAGATTCAATAAAGCCTTGAAGTTGATCTCCTATTTTGATGGGTCCTACACCCTCAGGAGTACCCGTAAATAGTATATCTCCTTTCTTTAAAGTCATGTATTGAGATACGTAGGCAATCATTTCATCAATAGGCCAAAGCATAAGTGAAGTATTAGATGATTGAACAGTATTACCATTTAATTTTAAAGAAAAATTTAGGTCCTCTACGTTAAAAGGATCCTTCGGAATGAAGTGTGAAATGGGAGCAGAGCCGTTAAAACCTTTAGCCAGATCCCATGGTAAGCCCCTAATTTTGGCTTTGTTTTGTAGATCTCTCGCGGTCAGATCAATTCCCAAACCAATTTTGTCATAATATTTATGCGCAAAGTTGACAGGAATTGATTTTCCAACTTTTTTAATTTTAACTAATATTTCAACTTCATAATGAATTTCGGATGAGAAGTCTGGGTAGTAAAAAGGATCATTATTAATGATCAGCGCCGAATCAGGTTTCAAGAAAATAATCGGACTTTCTGGTTTTTCATTGCCCAATTCTTGTATGTGTTTCACATAATTTCGACCTATGCAAATGAGTTTCATAATTTTTATGTATTGGTAGTAAAATTTTCTTCAACCTCTAAGACTTGAAAGTTTTCTTTTTCATCTAATTTTGATAGCCTTACTTTTTTTAGTTCATTAACAAGCATGGGATCATATTTTGCCGCAACTCGTACATAGTTTTCAGTATAGCCCTGCATCTTTCCATCCTCAATGTTAGACTCAAATAAAACCGTTCTTACTTTGTTTTTTTGAGTCTCATAAAAACATCTTTTTTTCTTTCCAGAGAGTACCCTTAGCATACGAGATCGCTCCTGTCTTTCTTTTTTAGGTACCTGGTGGGACATATCAATTGCGATCGTATTTTCTCTTTCAGAATAGGTAAATACGTGGAGATAAGATACATCTAATTCATTCAAAAAATCATAGGTCTTTAAGTATTCAGCTTTGGTCTCGCCAGGAAACCCTGTTATTACATCTACTCCGATACAGCAATGCGGTATTATTTCTTTTATTTTTTTTATCCGCTGAGCATATAAATGTGTATTATATCTTCTTTTCATATTTCTTAATATGAGATTACTTCCTGATTGAAGTGGGACATGAAAGTGTGGCACAAATTTTTTAGATTGCGCGACAAAATCAATGATTTGTTCAGTTAATAAGTTTGGTTCTATAGAGGAGATTCGAAACCTGTCAATGCCTTCAACATTATCCAGAGCTTTTATTAGGTCAATAAACTTTTCTTTTCGCTTTCCTTTTTGAATACCAAAGTCTCCGATGTTCACTCCTGTAAGAACAATTTCTTTTACTTCAGTCAAAGCAATTTCGTTAGCTTGATTCAGTATGTTTTCAATAGATTCACTTCGACTTTTACCTCTTGCCAATGGAATGGTACAAAAGGCGCACTTGTAATTGCAGCCATCTTGAACTTTTAGGAAGGTTCGAGTTCGATCACCATAAGAATGAGATGCATGAAATTCATTTGCCGTTTTGATTTTTGAATTAAAAATTTTAGCTTTCGATTCCGGAATAAATTCCTCCAAATAGTCAAACATTCTGAACTTTTCTGCTGCCCCTAAAACCGCATCAACTCCTTTGATCTCACTGATTTCCTTAGGTTTAAGTTGGGCATAGCAACCAATGATCGCCACAAAAGAATTTGGTGCAATTTTTTTTGCCTCACGAACTATTTTAGCACATTTTTTGTCTGCGTTATCTGTTACCGAACAGGTATTAATGATAAAAATATTCGGTACTTGATCAAAAGATACTTCACGATAGCCTCTAGCCTTAAAAGATCTTGCAATTGTTGAAGTCTCTGAAAAGTTCAACTTGCAGCCTAATGTATAAAAAGCAACATTTTTCATTATTGTGCAAATATAATAAAGGGGATGAAAGCTGAGCTAATGTAAATGAGCCTCATAGATTGATTAAATTAAGGTTATATTAGCAAAAACCGTTAAGTGCATAGTAATTTCAATGTGTTACAAATTTGCGCTAAAAGCATAGCAAATTATATTAGCGCCCATTTTTAAAGCTTGTAATCTTAACTCAGGAGGGTCATTGTGAACGGATGCATCTTCCCAGCCATTACCGAGATCACACTCATATGTGTAAAAAACAACCAGTTTTCCTTGATGGAATATCCCAAAACCTTGGGGGGGATTCCCATCATGTTGATGTATTTTTGGCAGTCCGTTATCAAAATTGTAATACTGATGGTAAATTTCATGATCAAAGGGAATCTCTACCCAGTCCTTATTAGGGAATATTTTTTTAATTTCAAGTCGAATAAATTGATCTAAGCCATAATTATCATCAATGTGAAGAAATCCACCGGAGGTTAGGTATTTGTTTAGGTTACTAGATTGGACAGGATTAAAATTCACATTTCCATGCCCAGTCATATAAACATATGGATATAGAAATAGATCAGCACTGCCTGCATCTACGTATTCTTCATTTTTAAAAAGATTTGTTTTGATATTTTCATTGGTGAAAGAAATTAAATTGATCAGTGCTGTTTTGTTTGCATACCAATCACCTCCGCCATCATATTTAAGCCTAGCAATTTTTATTTCTTGACTAAGTAATGGTTGAGCAAATAAATTAAAAAATGAGATGATTGTAAAAATATTTATTTTCTTCATTTATAAAATGTCAAATAAAGTTTGAATATTTATTTCAGAAAAGTCATTGATTATCAGATCAGCATTTAATGCTGATTTTTTATGTGCAGTAGCTAAAGCTACCACTTTTGATCCTGCAGCTTTTCCTGCTTCGATACCTGATAGAGCATCTTCAAAAACTAAACATTGTTCATTTAGTAACCCGATTGAATAGGCACATTTTTGATGGATCTCGGGATGGGGTTTTCCTTTGTTTACTGAACGATCATCAATAATAGAGTTAAAATAATGTCCTATGCCCAAACCATTTATCGTAAAATCAACATTTTCTTTACAGGCGCTTGTGCCAATGCACATTGGAATATTTAATTCATGTGCTTGACTTAGAAAGCTCAATAACCCCTTAGTCGGTGTTAAGTAAGGTTGATATAATCTCCGGTAGCCTATTTCTTTTTCTCTTCCGATTTTTCTAACTTCCTGTTCTGAGGCATCGTTTTGTAAAAATCTAACAAATTCTCCAATTGTTTTGCCATTTATATTATTTAGATAATCCTCTTCATTGAAGTTAAGATCATAATTTTCAGCCACAACTTTCCATGCGTTGAAGTGGTATATATGGTTGTCAACGATAACTCCATCCAAATCAAATATTAAACCAATTTTTTTTTTTTTTCTGGATTTTTGGTTTGCTTGAGTTAACCATAATGTTCATTTGACACTTTTTAATCACTTAATTATGCTAAATAAATGAATTTTTTACTAAAATCATATATGGACTTTTATGCTGATTAGATTCTATTAATTTTGCGATATGACAGATAAAATTCTGATTGTAGACTTTGGTTCACAATATACACAATTGATCGCCCGAAGGGTTAGAGAGTTAAATGTATACTGCGAAATCCATCCTTTTAATAAATTAAATGAACTGGTTCTTGAAGGCTTTATTGGAGTTATTCTATCAGGAAGTCCTTGTTCAGTTTTGGATGAAGGGGCACCAGAGATTAATATTGATGTTTTTGAAAGTTTACCGTTATTGGGAGTTTGTTACGGGGCTCAATTATTAGCAAAAAAAATGGGCGGAAAAGTTGCCAAATCTAAACACAGAGAATATGGAGGTGCAAAGTTATGTCAAATTGATGATTACTCTGTTTTATTAGATCAAGTTGATTTAGGAAGCACGGTTTGGATGTCACATGGAGATACTATAATGACTTTACCCGAGATATTTGATAAAATTGCTTCAACTGAAAATATTCCTATTGCAGCTCTTTAATGGAAGGATAAACCAATTTATGGTATTCAATTTCATCCGGAGGTCACTCATTCTGTACAAGGAAAGCAATTGATCGAAAACTTTATTGTAAAAATATGTAAGGCAAGTCAATCATGGACACCTGATCTTTTTGTACAATCCACAATAGCCAGATTGAAAGAAAAAATAGGCAATGAAAATGTAGTGATGGGGTTATCAGGAGGAGTGGATAGTTCGGTTGCAGCTGTACTCATAGACAAAGCAATAGGTAATAATCTCTATTGTATTTTTGTGGACAACGGATTACTTCGCAAAAATGAATTTGAGGAAGTACTTAATTCATACAAAGGATTGGGCTTAAATATTAAGGGTATTGATGCTAAATCATTGTTTTACAGTGCATTGGATGGTTTAAAGGAACCGGAGTCCAAGCGAAAAGCGATTGGACGTTTATTCATCAGAGTTTTTGAGCAAGAAGCTAAAAAAATTAAAAATGTCAAATGGCTTGGTCAAGGGACGATTTATCCTGATGTCATAGAGTCTGTCTCGGTAAATGGAACTTCTGTAACTATTAAATCACATCATAATGTAGGTGGTTTGCCAGAAAAAATGAATTTAAAGATATTGGAACCACTGAATACCCTTTTTAAAGACGAAGTGAGAAAGGTTGGCTCCTCTCTCGGTATATCAAAAAAAATTTTAGGAAGGCATCCTTTTCCCGGACCGGGTTTAGGAATTCGGATTTTGGGAAGTATCAATGCTGAAAAAGTACGTATCCTTCAAGAGGTAGATCATATATTTGTCCAAGGGCTTAAAGATGAAAATATTTATGATCAGGTCTGGCAGGCAGGTGCTGTGTTGTTGCCTGTGCAGTCCGTGGGGGTAATGGGCGATGAGAGAACTTATGAGCAAGTGGTAGCTTTACGAGCTGTTTCTAGCCTAGATGGTATGACCGCGGATTGGTGCTCTCTACCAAACGAATTTCTAGGTCGGATTTCTAATCAGATCATCAATAAAGTTAAGGGAGTTAATAGGGTAGTTTATGATATCTCATCTAAACCACCTGCAACAATTGAGTGGGAGTAATGATGAAAGGAATAGCCATATTATGTTTGATGTTGAATGCTTCGATGAGCATAGGACAATCAAATCCAATAGATGATTTTAATGAAGCTAAGAGCATGATGTTCAACCAACAAATTGAATCTGCTATAAGTACTTTTCAATCGCTAAAGACCAATCCTCAATTGGGTGCATATGCTCATTTTTTTCAAGGGTTGTGCTACAGTAAGAATGCTAATTATGAAAAGGCCATTGAAAATTGGGAGGCAATAGAGAAGAAATATCCTAATTGGTCCCAAAAAGAAGAGGTTTTTTATTGGCTCATATTGTCTTATTTTGAGTTAAAAGAATATGATGTTGCCTTTAATTTTTTGGATAGCTTTAATGCTGAAAATTTAGATGTAGATTTTTCGTCAAGGGTTATTGACAAATATTGTTTGGATTTATCTATTTCAGATCTCATAGATCTCAACAATTCATATCCTAATTATCGCCAATTATCGCTTATTTTGGTGAGAAAATTAATTGCTGCTAAAAACTTATCTGATCATTTAGCCCTCATAAATCAATTGAAATCGAAATATAATTTTACCAATGAAAATTTGATTAATGGCAATTTAAAAAATGAATTTGCATCATCTTACGCAATAGCTGTTACTTTACCTTTTATGTTTGACTCTCTTGGAAATCCGAATACAGTCATAAGAAATAAATTGATCATTGAATTTTATCAAGGTATGCTATATGGACAATCTATTCTTAGGACTGAAGGGATTCAATTAGATTTTTATGATTTTGACACACAAAAATCCGAGAGTGTCACAGACTCCCTTTTGCCCCTTTTGAAAGAGGCAGATCTTATTGTTGGACCTTTGTATGCAGGTCCTATCAGTAGAATTAAATCACTATCTATAAGTGATAGTATCAATATTATAAATCCGTTCACCAATAACGAAGAATTTATTAAGGATAATCCTTTTGGTTTTATCTTCAAGCCAAAATCGAAAACCATGGCGCTAAAGCTAGCTGAGTTTGTAGCCGAATCTGATACAAATAAGAATGTTGTTGTATTTTACCAAAGTAAAAGAGACTCAATATCAGGTCAGGTCTATCTAAATTTTTTGGAGGAAAAAGGGTTTAATATATTGGGATTCAAACATTTGGATGAGATTAGCTCAAAGTTTCTTTTGGATGACTGGATAAAAACAAAGAAGATTTATTACACAAAAAATGATGCTGATTCAATTTCCAAAATATCAGGGAGAAAAGTTATTTATGCTGACAAGGTAGCTGACTATTTGATTGATCAAGAAACGGGAAAATGGCTCGTTGCATATGAAGACAAATTTATTTTCCCAAAGGACTCTATCAATCATATGTTTATTGCCACTAAATCGAGTGCAGTGATCAATAATTTATTAGGAGCGCTCGTAAATCGTGATGATAATATAAGTGTTTATGGTTACGGGAATTGGTTTTTTGAGCGAACGGTTAATTATGATTTATTACAAAAACTTAATGTTAAGCTTGCGGTCGATGATTTTATTGCCAGAGAATCAACGGAATATGATCAATTTAGAGATGATTTTATATCTATATTTCATATGTCACCTTCATTATATCACGCTTTGGGATATGAATTCATCTTGTTCATTGGTGGTAAATTAAATGAACATGGAAAATATTTTCAAAACAGCTTGAATATGAATTTTACAAAAGGACATCTCATGCAAGGGAATTGGTATCCAGGCACAAGAGATAATCAAGTTGTACCCATTATAGAAATGCAAGATTTCAAGCTTAAGATATTGAACTAAATGAATACCCAGAACAGCAAAGCATTATTTGAACTCGCAAATACCTTAATACCTGGTGGAGTGAATTCTCCAGTAAGGGCATTTAAGTCGGTAGGAGGAGACCCTATCTTCATGTCATGGGCTAAAGGAGCCTATTTATATGACGAAGATAATAATCATTATATAGATCTCATCAACTCTTGGGGGCCTATGATATTAGGTCATGCCAATGAAGAGGTTGAAAAAGCTGTTTTTGATGCTGTGAAAAGTTCGCCCTCTTTCGGTGCTCCAGGTAGAAGAGAAGTTGAAATGGCTGAATTAATTATTGAAATGGTGCCTTCTATTGAGAAAATTAGGATGGTAAATTCCGGGACTGAGGCAACAATGTCTGCTATTCGATTGGCTAGAGGCTATACAGGAAAGAATAAATTCATCAAGTTTGAGGGCTGTTATCATGGTCATGGAGATGCTTTTTTGGTAGCTGCAGGGAGTGGAGCAGCTACTTTGGGTGTTCCCGACAGTCCTGGAGTAACTAAGGGAACCAGTAGTGATACTTTATTGGCACCTTATAACGATTTGAGTGTTTTAGATCGTATCATTGCTGAGAATGAAAATGAAATATGTGCGGTTATTGTTGAACCTGTAGCTGGTAACATGGGTTGTGTACCCCCTAATGATGATTTTTTAAAAGGACTTAGATCGCGATGTAATGCCCATCAAATATTACTTATTTTTGATGAAGTCATGACTGGTTTTAGACTTTCACCTGCAGGTGCACAGGGCCTGCTGGGAGTGCAACCAGATATCACTACCTTTGGAAAGATTATTGGCGGAGGGCTTCCCGTGGGTGCTTACGGTGGATCAAGGGAAATAATGAATAATATTGCTCCAGAGGGTCCTATTTATCAAGCAGGTACTCTATCTGGAAATCCTGTAGCGCTGGCAGCAGGAATGGCCATTTTAAAAAAATTAAATGGACACCCTGAAATTTATAAAGAAGTTGAGCAGACCACACGCCAAATTACAGCGGGAATAAGCAAGATTTTATCTGATCAAGGCCTTAAGTATACGATAAATCAGATAGGAAGTATGTACAGTTTATTTTTTACGGATCAGAAGGTTACAAACTTTCAAAAAGCTAAGACTACGAATATCCAATTGTTTGGAGCCTATTTTCGTGGTATGTTGTCCAGAGGTATATATTTGGCGCCTAGTCAGTTCGAATCTCTTTTTATTTCAGTTGCGATTCAAACAGCAGAGGTGGATCTTATATTGAAAGCGACAGATGAGGTTTTATTGGAAATACATGAAAAGGAATAGACTCACTGAATTTTAATCATTTTTGGGTAATTAATTTGATGTAAATGCTGCTCTTACAAGTAAATAGGCATTTTTTGGCAGAAAAAAGATAGGTTATAAATCGAGTACCAAACTATTTTACCTTGGACTTATTCTTTTCCCTCCTCCGATTTTCTCTCACCCTTTGATGTGAATAAATCCAGGCCTGAAATCGAGAAGAAAACACGTAATTATAGTCGTGGTCAAACTTGTTTTCAAGTTTATCTATATTCATCTTTTCTTGGGATTTTTCAATTCCCAATTTTCGATCACTATTGTCAATTCTTTGATAAGAATGTGGTTGAAAAGTTTAGGAGGTAACATAACTCCGATAAATCATTCAATGGATACAGGGCAATAATGCGAGATATTGAATCGTACATTCAGGAGAACGTAAAATATGACTTAAAAGCGGATTATTACAATCTAGTGGATACCCTGAAGAAGTTGGTTGATTATAATTTTTAATTTAATCCTTCTCCAATTTCCGCATTTTTTTTCTATAACCGACTATGTCAGCGATCAAGAAAAAAATAAAGGCAAAGCATAAGAATATAGCAATACCGTAATCCCAACCATCTGGTTCGTCTTTATACAAGAAATCTTGAATTACTAATAGTGGCACCCAACAAAACATTAATGAACCAGAAAAATTACCGAATAACCAAGCAAATGCTTTTTTTAATTTTTCCATAGGGCTAATGTAAGGAATTATTTCCCAATATTCTAGAGCTCTGATTTTTGATACCTTTTAAGATCTCCCAGCATAAAATATGGAATCACACCCTTTTTAACCAATGAAGCTAATGTTGGATTGGATATTCTGAGGTATTCGCAAGCCTCAGCTCCAGTAAGTACAGACCTGTCATTACTCGCTTTATCAAAGAGTTCTCCAATCCGTTTAATGATCTTCAGGCTAAGTTCATTTTCATATTCTTGACTAAACATCTCCTTAATTTTTTACTAAAAGTTAGCGACTACTGAAAAAAATCGAAAACCTGTAGTGTTAAGATTTTAAATTTCTTTGTTAAAATACTACATACCAATTTTGAAATAATCACTTCATTATCAGCACTTTGAAGATTAATAAATTGTTATCATCTTAGTTGAATGGAAATAATAAATGAATACATGAATATAAAAAGTATATCCATCCCAAGTGATGATTTTTATAACTATAATAACAGAAGCGAACAGTCTGTGTTTATGTAAAAATACCTCAAAAAGGAGCTTGAGAGGCTAATTGAGATACGTTCTAAGATAAATATCACAGAAAGGAACTATTAAAAAGTAAAAAGGAAGGTGGAACTAAGTATCAGAATAGCCGAATACGAGATTTTAAATGTAAGTTTAACTCCTTAGAAACTTCATTAGCAATATTGAAAATGATGCATCAAAATGAGTATCTTTTAAGGTATTTCAGACGTATTTTGGAAGAAATAGAAAAAAATCGGAGGAGTATCAGCTTAAAATTAAGATGAGTAAGACGTTAAGTTGAGATAAAATGTTAGGATACACCAATTTTGTAATTACAAAAAATCTGTAGCGTTGAGACTATGGGGTTAAATAACGATTGACCGCTGATCTCGATGTGCGGATTGCGATCTCGTCATGGGGTCCCCTATAATTTGTAATTTGAAATAGGTTTTTGACACTGTTTTGATACCCTATCACTAAAAATGTGCGTTTAGACCTCTCCAGATAGAAATACATTTTTATTTTTGGAATATTGTTAGAGATTGCCAATAATGTTTAGACAATTAGGAATGATCTCAATATTAATTTTTTTCCTTATAGTTATGGATTCACCATCTAATTGCACCCTTTGGAACGGAGAATTGATGCCTAATTTTTTCAAGGTAAAATGATCAACAAATTTACTTTTGAGCAAACTTTTATTAAACAGTCGAAAAATCAATAAAGGCATGTAGTAAAAAGGAAATGGTTTTACTATGATTAATCGTAAAAATCCATCATCTAACTTAGACTCGGGTGATACATAAGCATTATTTCCATATTGGTTTGAATTTGCTATTGTGACTATAAATGCGGGGATTTTAATGATTTGGTCATTGAACATTAATTCATATTTTTTTATTCTATACTTAAATAATTCACGAAGGGTAATTTTGGCGTACGTTAAAAATCCTCGAGTATTAGAGGTTGAAAATTTCCAAGCTATATGAGCATCAAATCCGGTACCGGCAGTTGATAAAAAATATTTCTCATTTATTTTAGCAACATCAATTTTCATAGGCTCACGATAAGAATTAATGACATCAATGGCACTTTCAAAGTTTAGTGGAATATTTAAATGACGGGCTAGGCCATTACCTGATCCTGCGGGTACAATACCAAATATTACTTGGGAGTTGATCAATAAGGTACCCATTTGATTCACTGATCCATCCCCACCTACTGCAATTAAAATATCAAAGTAATCTTTCTGCTTAAGTATGATTTCTCTAGCATGATCTTGATGTTTAGTAAATTTAAGTTCAAATGAAAACTTATCCTTATCTAGGCATCGTTTAATTATGGAAGCTATATTTTTTTGTTTTCCATTACCCGAAATGGGATTAACAATGAATAAAATTTTCTTAATTAATTGACTCATCTTAGATTTTATCGATGTGGGTACTCAAAGAATTTCCTAATTCCATTTTACTTGAAAGACCTTTATTGAATCTTTCATATCTTGTTTAAAGGAAAAATTTGTCATGATTAGTTTAATTTTGAATTGGGGTCTTAATATTTAGAAACTCCTAAACTAACACTCCTTATATCAAGTATCATAAAAAATAATTAATTGTCTGGTGCTTTCATTTAGAATAAGAAAGTATTCATTGAAACTGAAATCTATATCTAAACTAGATTATTCTTTAAGAGTTCCAGTTTTCATTTTAGCTATCAAATGGTTTAAATCCTCAGGTGTATCTATTCCTTTAGCTTCAAAATTGGTTTCTGCTGTTTTAATTTTAAATCCATTTTCAATCCACCTTAGTTGCTCTAAGGACTCAATTTTTTCTAGTTCACTTTCTTTTAATTTCACAATTTGCTCTAATACCTCAGTACGATAAGCATATATTCCAATATGTTTCCAATAAGCGTTGCTTAAGTGGAGTGCAGAAATTCCCTTCACAGATCGATTAAACGGGATAGAAGATCGACTGAAATAAATTGCATGATCATCTAAGGATTTCACTACTTTTACCACGTTAGGATTATCTAGGTCGTTTGGATCTTTTATACGTCTTATTAAAGTTGCTAAATCAGTATCCGAGCTTATCACAGAACATAACTTATCGATTTGATCTGGATGAATGAAAGGTTCATCTCCTTGGATGTTTAAGATAAATTGAGAATGTAGAGATTGGGCTACCTCAAGGCATCTTTCCGTTCCATTTTTGTGATGTTTTTCAGTCATTACCACGGTACCACCGAAGCGTTTGACCTCTTCAAAAATTCTTTTATCATCGGTGGCGACAACTAAATCATCTATTTTTTTTGATTTTTTTGCCCGCTCGTATACTCGTTGTATCATAGTTTTACCCATAATATCAATTAATGGTTTACCAGGAAAACGACTTGATTCATATCGCGAGGGAATGATGCCGAGAACTTTCATAAAGCTGATTTTTTAACTTTTAAGGAGGTACCCTCAGCCGAAATTACTTCAATTTTTTCACCTTTATCGAGATATTCACCTCGTGTGTATGCATCATATATCTCACTATCAATCTTGACGCGTCCGCTCGGACGCAAAATACTTTCTACAATCCCAGTAGCACCAATTAGTGATTTATTATAAAAGCTTGAGGTGTATCCCCTAGAAGTATCTTGTACCGCAGTTAACGCGAATCGATTGAAAAAAGAAGTTCTAGTCAATCTAGTACCCATAAATATCATCAGAAACAAAGCACCTAAAAATCCAATAAGACTGGTAATTATGGCATTATTTATCAATGAAGGTTCAATTAAATCAAAATTGAGACCATCATTATTGATCATGACTAAGACGAGAGATCCTATGGTAAATACTAAGCCCAGGATGCCGGGTAATCCAAATCCAGGGATTACAAAAATTTCAATTGATATTAATAGTAGACCTACAAAAAAAAAGATAATTTCCCAATTTTCAGCTAATCCATTAAGATAATAAGGAGTAAAATAGAGTAAAGCGGCTATTATTGAGGCAGCAATAGGAAAGCCAAAGCCAGGCGATTGCAGTTCAAAATATAATCCTCCTAAAATCAGGAGTATAAGTACGCCGCTTACAGCAGGGTTTAAAAAAAGAGCAATAATTCGCTCACTCCAATTTAGTTCAAAAAGTTCTATATCATATGTTTTTATATTTGATTTGAGCATAATATCTTCAATGCCTTCAACTTCAGCCTCACAAAATCCGTTTTCAATGGCTTCAGAGACAGAAAAAGTCAGAACCTTACCATCTTTGATCAAAGAATCTAAAAGAATTTCTTCATCTACCATTGCCTCTGCAATTTCAGGATTTCTTCCCTTGGATTCCGCCGTGGATCTCATAATTGATCTCATGTAAGATTGATATTTATCAGGCGCAGCCTTTCCTTCACCTGTCACGACTGTCGCGGCTCCAATACTTGAGCCTGTAGTCATATATATGCTGTCACAAGCAATAGATATCAAAGCACCCGCAGAGGCAGCGTCCTTGTTGATAAATGCATAAATAGGACGCTCATAATTAAGTATTTTTGTTCTAATTTCATCTGCGTCTGTTAAGGCACCACCATAAGTATCTAGTTCGAGGATTACAAAATCGACATTCATTTCGATTGCTCTCTCCAATCCCAAGGTAACATACCGATTACTTCTTGGATCGATATCGCTTGTTACTTTTAGATGAAGTACTTGCGGCAATTTTTCTTGGCCTAGCGCCAAAGCACTAAATAAGCAAGCAATGATTCCCGTGAAAATAGGTTTGAAATTTGGCATTGACCTTGTTGAGATTAAATTTGTTTAAAATTACTAAACAGAAATTGAATTTAACACCAGATGTCGGTTTTTCATGGAAATTCACAGATCCTATTTGGTTAATAAAGGTGGATCAAGTAGCTGCTCAACTTGGAATTGAGCTGCGCTCTGAAGAGACGATGGAGCATTATTTTGCCGTGATCAATCTAAACTCATGTGAGGTTACGAAGATCAAAATCCCGATCAAAACAGATTGGTGGTCTACTTTAATTGGTATCAAGGGCAATCAATTAATTATAGGTGTTTATCAAAATCAAAGAAATCCAGGCCCTATTACTTTAATTCGTTATGATTGGAAAAGTGATAAAGTTCTTGAGGAGATTCCCAATTTTCAGTTCAGTGAAATGACCGATACTTTTGTAAAAGGGAAGGTACTGAAGGGACAAGGTTTTGAAAGTATTGAAATTTCACTTGGAAAAGAAAAAAATAAAGAAAAAGTCTTATCGCCGACGTTATTTTCATTTGGCACCACAGCCTTCGATACTGTAGCTAAGTACTTGAGACAAAAGAACAGAGAGCCGAAAGGTGAAGTATCTTATTTAGAGGTTGATGATCATATATTAATTCTTTATTACATTGACAATTACGATTTATACGATAAATATTTATTGTGGTTGAGTGGAGAAAAGGTCGTAAAAGAATTCATTTTAGATCTTAAGGTGAAAGGGATTTCTGCAGAAAGTTTCATGGTCTTAGCAAAGAAGCTCATCTTTGTCCAAAATAAGAATAATATTAATATTTATGATTTATAGAACCTATCTTTTTTCTGCTTTGTTTTTATCAGCATTTATTGGGCATTCCTATGATTCATTGAAAATAGTACAACGGGCGGATAGCCTTTTTATTATTCATATGGTTGAAAACGGAGAAACCGTCTATTCTCTGGCTAAAAGATACCGTATGACGGTAGAAAATATTGTTGGTCAGAATGGTTTAAAAAGTAATATTTTAGATATTGGGCAAATACTGGAAATATTTTATCGAAAGGAATCATGGAGAAACTCACAAATACTCTCAGAACCTTCCAATAGACGACATGAGGTAATCTTGGGAGAAACTTTATATTCCATTGCTAAAAAATATAATCTCTCTGTGGAATCACTCAAAAAAATTAATTCATTGACATTGAATGAATTATACGTAGGTCAGTATCTCATCATCAGTGATACCTCTAAAAAACAAGACACAAATGAGCCTTTGATCTCTGTATCAAATGAAAAGGCCAAAATAGTTGATAGTTCCTTGGACACTGTATCTGTGATTGAAACAGATCCTGAGCCAGAACCTTATATTTATTATGTACAAAATGGTGAAAATTTGGATGAAATTGCAGCTAAGTTTAACACAACCAGAGATCAAATAAAATTCTATAATAATTTTAAGGGCTATCGAGTAAAAACAGGACAAAAAATTATTTTTCCAGAGTCGATAGTGAATGATAGCACGGTGGCAATAATCAGTAAAGTGCCAAATTATGTATCAACTAAATATGGATCAAAACAACTTATTAAAGAGGTTGGAGGAGTTAAAAAATATATTGAAGAGGGGTTGGTTTTGAAGATTGATTCGGAATTGAATACTCCAAAATTTCTGGCTTTACATAGGAGTTTGAGTATTGGTTCCATTTTTGAAGTAATCAATCTAATGAATAACAAAAATGCCTATGTTAGGGTAGTAGGTCGATTACCAAATACTGGTTTAAATCAAAATGTCATGCTAAGGCTTACCAAGTCTGTATTTCAAGATTTGGACGTTTTGGATCAACAAGTACGTATGAAAATGGTTTATTTCAAATAATCTATAGTAATTAATCAATACTTTCAGAATTGTTTTTTTGAAATTATGATTTAATTAATAAGATTAAAATGATTACTTTATTTCTCCTAAGGTGGTAAACCTAGTATGTTTGTTACTTTTCTGGAATTTAAGGAAATATTTATTATTCTGAACATTTAAATTCTCTTTTTTTACCTAATTTATAAGGTCAGTGTTCATATATTAGAATTAGTTTTTTACCTTTTATTATCTTCGAAGCAAGAGATAACTTCATTTTTAATGATTATTTAAAATGTCTAGGCAGATATGACACTATTAAAAGCCATTATTTCGAATCGTTTTTTGACCGGTCTTTGCTTTCTCATTAAAACATTTCATTTGAGTGCGCAAACTACAATTAATTATGATTCCAGCGAATTAAGATTCTTCAGAATAGTTAAATTTTAATAAGTGAATTTCACAGATCTGAAACATTTTTTGGATGAGAAGGTTGTTTATTATAATACTCCTGATTTTATTGAAGAAGATCCCATTAGTGTACCTCATGAATATTCATATCCTAAAGATATAGAAATTGTAGGTTTGTTTGCGGCTATTTTTGCTTGGGGCCTACGAAAGACCATTATAAATAAATGTCATGAACTGTTCGAGTTGATGGATAATGATCCCTATAATTTTATTCTAAATCATTCTTCAGATGACTTAAAGCCTTTTTTGAAATTTAAACACCGTACATTTAATGCTACAGACACTCTTTATTTCATACATTGGTTGAGATGGTATTACAACAAAGAGTGCAGTTTAGAGACTGCCTTTATGTGTAAGGATTCGAGTATGAAAGTGGTACTCTCCAGTTTCCATCATTTATTTTTCTCTTTGCCTGAAGCACCTCTTCGAACACGGAAGCATATTGCCACACCTGATAGAAACGCTGCTTGTAAGCGCTTAAATATGTACTTAAGATGGATGGTCCGAGATGATGATAAGGGAGTAGATTTTGGACTTTGGAAAAATCTAGATCCTGCAAATTTAATTTGCCCGTGTGATGTACATGTCGATCGAATTGCCCGAAAGTTCCAATTGATTACTAGAAAACAGACCGATTGGCGCACAGCTGTCGAGCTCACAGAAAATTTAAAAAGAATGGATCCTGAAGATCCCGTTAAATATGATTTCGCACTATTTGGCTTGGGAGTTATAGAAAAGATCTAGCTTCATTTTCCCCAGGTTTCAGGTGATGCTCGCCAGCTTTGTAGTGTCGCCGTATCGGAGTCATCTATGTATCCATCTGCGAGTGCCAAATCAATTAATAGGCTATACTCACTTAGATAAATAAGTTCTACGGCCTTGTTTATAAAATTTTGCTTTGCGACGGGAAATCCATAATTAAATATTGATGTCATGCCCAAAACTTCTACATTTTTTCTACGTAGGGCGTCTACGGCCCCTAAGGAACTCCCACCACTTGAAATTAAGTCTTCCAAGACAACTACTTTTTGTCCTTCAAAAAATGTCCCTTCTATTTGATTGGCACGACCGTGCGATTTTGAGCTTGAACGAACATAAATGAAGGGTAATTCCAATGCATCTGCAAGTAAAGCTCCTTGTGGAATACCTGCAGTAGCGACTCCTGCAATTGCTTCAGCATTAGGGTAATGTTTTTTTATGAGATCGGAAAAAGCTAATTTGATGTAATTTCTCACTTCTGGAAAAGATAAGCTCAACCGATTATCACAATAGATGGGTGATATCCAGCCTGATGCCCAAGTAAAAGGATCATGAGGTTGTAATTTTATAGCATCAATTTCTAATAATTGACGTGCAATGGCAATTCCTGTGGTTTTTTTGAAGCAGTGGTACCGCATTTGATAGTATTAAAATTTAATAATTGCATTAGTTTGCAAATTTGCTAGGATAAAAGCATAATTACATAATTATTGATTGATAATATTAATGAAAATTTTTATTAACGATATACCTGTGTATTTAATCGGTCCTGAAGAGTTGAAGGAGGCTGCATTTTATGCAGTTGTTTTGGATTCGAAATTTCAGAAAATCGCCACCAGAGTATTTATTGATGATGTCTTGATTATTCATGCGACCCCAGCTCAGGTAGAGGAATTATTTCAGCTGATGACAGATAAAGCTTTGAAAAAAGTAGACTCCATAACTATTTCCTCCAAGAATAAAAAAGATTTAATCAAATATATGAAAACAAAATTTAAGGTTATTCGAGCGGCTGGTGGAGTGGTCGAAAAGGAAGGAAAAAATTTATTGATTCATCGCAATGGTCTTTGGGATTTACCAAAGGGAAAAATGGAAAAGAATGAAGATATACGCTCTTGTGCATTACGTGAAGTTGAAGAAGAAACAGGAGTGAGGGTAGATGTGCAAGAGAAAATTTGCCATACCTGGCATACTTATACAAAAAATAAAAAATATATTCTAAAAAAGACGTACTGGTATAAGATGGAGTGCTTAGACGATTTAAAAATGGGTCCACAAATTGAGGAAGGAATTGAAGATGTGAAATGGATGTCTTTGAGTCAGGTGCGGGCTTCGCTTTACGACTCATATCGAACCATCCGAGTAGTGATGCAGGAGTATTATAAACTACTTAAAAATCAGAGTTTATAATTGTTTAAAGGGGATAAAAGTCGAAATATCACCTCCGTATTTCTGTATTTCTCTGATTATTGAAGAGTTAATGTGTGAGAATTGAGTGGAGGTAATCAGAAAAACCGTTTCTAAGTCAAGGTTTAAATGTCTATTTATATGAGAGATTGAACTCTCATATTCAAAGTCGGCAGTATTTCTTAGTCCCCGGACCAAATATTGAGCATTATTTTTTTTAGCTATTTCAGCTGTTAATTCATCATAGATCAACACCTCAACCTGAGAATTGTCTTGAAAATATTTCTCGATAGCTTCCTTGGTTTTTGAAATATCAAAATAGCGATGTTTTCTAGAGTTATGACCTATCGCAATGATGACTTTATGGAATAATTTTAGGGATCTATTAACAATGTCAAGATGACCTTTTGTGAATGGATCAAAAGATCCTGGAAATAGTGCAATTTTTTCCACTAGATAAGTGGAACATTAAAGAGATCAAAAAACTGATGCTCTGGAACATCATCAAATTCAAAGCCAAATGTCATTGAAGAAGGTCTTTTTCCGAACGAAATATTTCTTACATATTTTTTCAGAAGCGAAATAAACTTTGAATTTGCATCAATATTTCCCCAGAAGGTTATTTGAGTTTTGTCCTGTTGTAAATTCAGCTCTTGAAATAAAAGCATGATATACCTTAAACCATCTTCATTTTTTTTTATGGCGAATTGATTGTAATAATGCAGACTATCGTTTTCAATTATAACGATGTGGAAAATTCCTCTATCTACACAAATCATCATTTGCCTATCCTCATGTGTAGGAGTTGCTTTGGTAATTCCCTCTATAAAAGTACTTCCTTGATGCAGAACTCTTATTTCAGCTGATTGATAGAAAGATTGGAGTAATTTCATTAATCTTAAATCACCAGTAAAGACATTTACTAGTCCTAAAGATTTATGTAGGCAATGGTGTGTTGTCTCAATAATAGGATTGATAACATTGCTAACCTCAAGGAAATCGAGATCCGAATTATCAGCATAGAGATTTTCAGGTACTAAGGTAAACTTATGAGTTTTGAAAGAGACTAAAATGTTTTTCCAAAAACCAGCTGAAAGAAAGTCACTGTTCTTATAAATATCAGCGATTACCTGGACTCGCGCATTTACGGTTTTGACATTCTCAAAGGAGTAAACTTCAAAAAGGACAATCTTTTGAAGTGCATTAGTCACGCAGCATTGCAAATCTTTTACGCCTATTTGTAAAGATAGAACGTAATCATGTAGTTCTTCAATATTAAATGATTCATCTTTTATCCGATGTATCAGCAAAAAAGATTTTTTTGTGTCTGTATCCAATTTATTCCCAGTTACCTGCAGTAGTTATGTTTGTTCTAGAACCGAATCTCAATGGTTTTCTAATATTGATTTCGCTATCCTCATCTCTATCGGGATCGATTGGAGAAGGATTCCAAACTTCGATAGCACTAACCAGTAAGTTTGCCTTTTTTATCTCATTGGCCCAAACAAGAAACTTAGTTTTAGGCGAAATTCCAGGCACAAAAGGAAGTTCAGATAGCTGGAAATTTGGGTACTTTTTAGCACCGAATAAAGAGTCAATAACTTGTACTCTTCCTAGTGTATCTGTTTGAACTGAGGTACTGTCAGCACCATAATCAAGCGTGAAAACCGTTTCTGTACGTTGGATAATATAGAAGTATCCAGAATCTACAAAATGCAACAAACTATCCCAGTTACTAGTATATTGACCAAAAACCGCCTTATAACCTAATTCAGCTTCTCGAATCAGTTTAAGTTGATCAATAATCGCTGCTTCCATAGTTGAAATCCTCTCCGTCTCTTGTATTGTCGTATTAATTGAATAGTAAAGATAATAAGCCAACCCCAATGAAGTTATCGCAAATGTAATTGTTAAGATTCTTATCTTTGACATTTCAGTTAAAATTTTATACGTTGATTACCCTGTTTAAAAAAGTACTTCAGTAGACAATTATAGCAGTTTAGACACTGAATTCAAAGCAAAGTTAGAGATAGGTGTAAAATATTTTTCAGAAGATTATAACCTCCTCCCTAATCCCAATCTCAAATTTTTAAACTCTTCTATTTCCTTCTACCTTTCCAATTGCTTTTCGGGTAATTGATCTTATGCTAATCATTGATAAAAGGAGACTAAATTATAGTATTGATTATATTGATTTTGGATTGGATAATAAGTCAATCAGCTCTAACAATTTTTCATTTTATAACAGGGCATTTAATTGAACAATATTACGAAAAAAAAATTCAACTAATGAGCGTTTATAATTGTATTTGGAATACAAATTGGGATAGTCTAATTACCTAATTAAACCATTATTTAGTAACAAATATATCTTCGAGAGGCCTTAATTTTTTCGACTTCACTTCGCTAGATATTCCTTAAAAGCAATTTGATAAGTTTGTGCATACCAAATCTTCTGCATTTAGATTTATAACGTTTCGTTTTTAATCTTTGAATTTTATGGTTAAAACATCAGTCAATAATAAGCTAATTTCAATCTAAAATAAAAACTTTTCAGCCATCATAATGAGTTTATCGATCCATTTGCAGTTGAAGAATTTATAAAAATGAATGATGCCTACGAATCCTCGTAATGGACATGGGCAATGATGATTGAAATTGAAAACCACGTTCAAAAGCTGTTTTAATACGATAAAAAAGGGGATGACAATTTCGTAGATACGTTGGGCTCAAAGATAATGATTAATAAACCGGATTTTTAAAAAAAAATCGAACTACTCTTAGTTTAGATGATTATGCCACTTTATTTATTTTTTGTTAAAATGGGAGTTCATAATAAATCTTTTTTATTAATTGGAATTAATAATATCCGTAATTTACTATTCGATCATTGGGATAAATCAAGCAACTCCAATTGATATATTTATAATTAGACTGTCATTTTTGTCTAAATTACCGAGCAGAGTTAATATTTACCCAAGTAGAAATCAACTACCCAAAAAGCTTATTTGACATAGTCTGAAATGGCTTTTAATGAGGGTTGTTCAAGTGGAAGTTAGTATCCTTTTCTTTAAATAATATTAAAGTTTTTTGTTACACTGAAAGATTCAAATATTATCAAAAAAATAATATCCGCGCAATTTGTTTATTTGAGCGGAATCAGAACAGAACTGAAAGGCGTTGTGCTTGTTAAGTGTATTTAATTGATTAACATATTCAAAACTGAGATAATCAGCTTTAGTTAGAATTTGCTTCTTCAATTCTGGATCCTGTCCTAATTTAAGGCGACCACCAATAACACGAACTGTAAAAAATAATTCGATGGCATGTACTCGTTTATCAAGGTATTCATTGATAAAACAAAAATCCTCAACTATTATATCTAAATGAGTTTCTTCTTTAAATTCTCTAATCAATGCATCTCTCGCATTTTCCTTAGACTCAATACCCCCACCGGGTGGAGACCATAAAAATCCATTTTTTCCAATACCTTCGTGTTTTAGTAATAAAATACCTTGCTTTGTAAGATGTAATCCACATACCCGCAATCGAACCTCTAAAGAATTTGTTTTTTTTTGATCAAAACCCATATTTCTGTAAAAATGATTAATGATTTTAATAAATTTACTCTCTTTTTTTTAATATTAATTTTAGATAAGTTATGAAGTATTTTTGTTCAATTTTATTCGTTTTAGTCTTAAGCTTTGCGTTTGCGCAAGAACCAGTAGTTTTTGAAAAACCGATAAATGGTCCTAAAATTGTTTTTTTTGAGGATAAGTATGAATTTGGAGACATCATTCAAGGTGATGTTATTGAACATATATTTCAGTTTAAGAATAGTGGAAATGCTCCTTTGATATTACAAGATGTGAAAACTACTTGTGGTTGTACTGTTCCTGAATGGCCCAGAACTCCATTACCTCCTGGAGAGACTGCCGAATTGAGGGTTAAATTCAACAGTGCAGGCAAAGTAGGCATTCAAAATAAAGTTATTACAGTTATTTCAAATGCTACCAATCAAACTTCAAGGGTTATGATAGTCACGAATGTGAATCCAAAATCTTAAGGTTATGAGATTAGTATTTCATTCTATTTTGAAATAAGTATTTCTGGCAAAAAGTAACCACCCAATGACAAAACAGCCTCCACCGATGGGAGCTAGTACACCCATGAAAAGTGCATTAGTTAATGATAGAATTATTAGAGATCCAGAAAAAATAAAAATGCCCAGTGAGAAAAATAGTGCTATCCATTTTGAGTTCTTTAAGGTGATACCTGACATGAGTACTCCCAAAGAATGAAAAATGAGATAAATAATAGCTGTATCAAATGTATTCTCTCTATCATTTTCGATCAGTATAGGTTGAAGCAAATGTGCACCAAAAGCGCCTAATAGTACTGCCAAAGCAGATAACAACGTACCTAAAATAATGACCTTCCTATGCATGATTTCTGGTTCCAAATATGGCGCTACCAATGCGGATCATTGTACTGCCATTGGCTAAGGCTATTTTGTAGTCACCACTCATGCCCATACTGAGTTCCTTAAAACTATGATTATGATTTTTTATTGTTTTACTAAGTCGTGCTTTTAGCTCATTTAGCTTTTTGAATTCATGCTTAATGATTGATGAATCTTCCGTGTAAGTAGCCATTCCCATTAAACCTATTATTTCGACATTTTCAAGAGCTAACTCAGTAAATCTTTGAGCGAGATTGGAAACTTCCTCCATAGAAAAACCAAATTTTTCCGTCTCCCTAGCGACATGCACCTGAAGTAGTACCTTAATTTTTCTATTATTTTTTCTACCTTCTTTGTTTATTTCCATGAGAAGTTTTTCTGAATCTACCGAATGAATTAAGTAAATAAAAGGAGCAATATATTTAACTTTATTCCTCTGTAGGTGACCAATCATATGCCAACGGATGTCCTTGGGAAGGCGTTCATATTTACCCACCAACTCTTGTACTTTGTTTTCACCAAAGTCTCTATGATTACCCTCTTCATAAATTCTTTGAATTAATTCATATGATTTGGTCTTGGAGACAGCTATTAAAGCGGCTCCGAACGGCTCAATTTCTTTTAAATACTTAGTTATTGTATGTAAGGACATATGTTAAATTACGTTTGTAAATTGAGAATTTTCTATTAATACAATAAATTAAACTATCGCCATATATAAACTACACATTCAGTTAAATTTTCCAAAATTATCGATAAAATTACCATTTTATGCTGCCATTAAATGCCCTAAAGTTCATTTTTTATATACAAATGCCTTTTTTATATTAAAATTGGTACCTTAGAGTTAAACCAAACATTAATTGCCATGAAAAATATAATTTTCACATTTATTATAACACTATATTTAAATACAGCGAAATCTCAAGTAATTCAGCAGCGACGGTTGGATGTTGATCCTTCAAATGTAGCAAAATTTGAAGCAGCGGTAGCAAAGAAAAATCAGATTTATAACAGTAAAGACGGTCAACCTAGGTATGTGACTTTCCAGATTTTGACGGGTCCAAATGCTTATAACTACGTTAGAATGCAAATTGCTGAATCACTTGCTGAACTTGACGAGGTGGACAAAGAGGGTAATGATTTTTGGCAAAAAACGGTAGGTCCTCTTCATTCCTCAATAGGGAATAGAATTTGGTGGGTAAATGCTGAGATGACATATAATCCTGAAGTGCGAAATAAGTTTAATCATAGAAGAATAATATATTATAATGTTAAAGATGATGGATTGGATGACTTTTGGAGATACCGTGAAAGAGCAAAAAGGGTATGGAATGAAATGGGTATGAAAAACAGAGTCGGTGTGATGAACTGCATGTCTGGATGTGATGGTAATTGGATTCAAGTTAGATTTCATCATAAGAATTTTACTAGTGAGGAGCAATCTTGGGAGAGAATGCCAGAATTCAAAAAAAAATATAATGCGATATTTGGAGATGGATCTCTTGAAGAAGATCGAGATCGACTCAGGGCCTCATTAATGCCGGATGGTCGTAGGATTAGACATTATAAAAGATTACCAGAACTAAGTTCTGCATGGCGGTAGCATCTCTTTTAGAGCCATAAAAAAATCTTTTTTGAAGACTTTGTGACGGCTCTAAATGTTTTTCTGAAGTATGGTGTTTAAGGAGTAGTTTTATTAATCAATTACCGAATGGGCTATTAGCGTTTGATATGTTTTAAAAATTATTAGATTTTATTTTTATAGTATTATGATACCATTTTTTCATGGGATAATTTTTGGCTTGGTATTGATTTTTGTTTTTGGTCCAACATTTTTTGCCTTAATTCAGACAAGTATTCAGCAAGGAGTAAAGAGTAGTTTGCTCTTTGTGTTAGGTGCCTTTTTTATTGATTTATTGTATGTTATGGTTTCACTATACGGATTATCAGATCTATTGAATAATCCCGAAACAGTGGAATTAAGGAATGCAATAACCATGATTGCCATGTTAGGTGCTGGGATGTACTATTGGTTTAAAACGCCATACCATCCAGGCAAAAAAATGATCATCTCGCCATTGAATGCTTCATTTAAATATTTTTTAAAAGGGGTGGTTATTAATTTATTAAATCCATTTTTATTGATTTTTTGGATTTCCCTTATTTCGGTGGCTGAAGCTAATTACGATTATGATGATAAAGGAAACAGATATTTCTTTTTAGGTGTTTTAACAATTTCCTTGATTTTAGATATATCCAAGTCTTTACTTGCCCAAAAATTGAAGGACTTAATCAAACCTAAATTAATTGCTAATGTGAATAAAATTTTGAGTATTGTGATGTTATTGTTTTGTATTCGGATAGGGTATATAATATACACTTCCTGATTAAGAGTTGTTTTATACTTTTTTGTGTTTTTAATTTGACCTAGATGATAGTTTCATTATTAATAAAAAAAAAGAATATTGAATGGTCATTTTAAGTTCTAAAACTGCATTGAGATATGCTGTTTCACTTTGCAGATATTTGTATTTGTAAAATTAGTTTGATCCATTCTTGATTTAGATGTTATTTTGACGCTCAGAACCGCCTTAAAAATGAGAATTGCTGAACTCTGCGTTTCAGTTCTCAACAAAATTAAGAATTCCAATATTTGTTTTTTTAAAATGTTTTGCTTTGTGGATGAAGTGTTCACAAAAATTTCATATAAAACTTGATATTTTCCAATCAAAGTATCATTTATTTGACTCATTTAAAACGTATTGAATTCTTCTCTTAATAATTTACATCCTAAAAAAATTACTGTCGTAATTGATTTTACATTTTATAAAGATTAATGGTACGGAGTTTACGCAAACAATTAGTATAATCAATCCAAAAGTAGATTTGATAGGAAGGTCGTTTTGAGAAATAACCAAAAAAGTAATAATACGATAGCCCATCTTAGATAGACATAATAATAATCTAGGGTATCTTTATATCTCGATTCTTTTATTTCTACTTTTTCCAGTTGGTCAATTTGATTGAAAACAGCTTTTAAAGCTGCTTTATCTGACACACGATAGAACTTTCCACTGCCAATTTTGGCTATTTCTCTAAGATTGGTTTCGTTCAAGGTATTCTCCACATAGCGGGGTCGACCAAAAAAATCTTGGCCAAAAGGGACTTTTCCTTCCTTACCTATTGCTATGGAGTAAATTGTGATATTATAAGCAGCTGCTAACTTGGCAGCGGTGATAGGATCTATATTCCCTGCTGTATTATCACCATCGGACAAAAGGATCATCACTTTGGATTCGGATTCGGATTCTCTAAGACGATTAGTACCGACAGCTAGTGCACTACCAATAGCCGTACCTCTATTTTCTATCAAACTAAAGTCAATATCATCAATGTAGGTGTTAAGAAGCTCATAATCAGTCGTCAAAGGAGATCTTGAATAGGCATCTCCAGAGAAAACAACCAGCCCAATCCGGTCTTGAAAACGACCTTTAATAAAATTTCTTGCTACTTCTTTTGCCGACTCTAGTCTGTTGGGTTTAAAGTCTTGGATTTGCATAGATTCTGATATATCAATTACCATCATAATGTCAATTCCTTCACTCCATTGCTCAATTTGTTCATCAGTAGTCTGTGGACGCGCCAATGCCAAAATAATCAATAAAACTATTGCCGCCATAATTGCTGTTGGAATGAACCTTAAAATACTCAAACGGTCGTTTTTAATATTTTCTTTGCTTAGGGCAATTGGCAATTTTTGGTTAGTGAGCCTGCGGATAACCCATTTAATTATAAAAATCAACGGAATTAAAATTAAGGCATAGAGCCAAAAGGCGTTTTTCCATTCAAAAGTCCCCAAACGTTCTGCAGTAAACCAATAAAACGAAAACCATGAGGTTTGATCATAATCCATTTTTAATACTGTCAATTTTCATGTTAAACCTGTGTTGCGTGAAGTCTTCTATATCTTGAAAACTCTTGTAAAGCTTTGTATCCCTTTTATTACCATAAACACTTTTATCGATATTCCCGAGGGCTTCTTTTAATTCTGAGGTAAATTCTAGCTCAAGTATTTCCTTAGTGGTCAATTTACTGATGGGTTTACCTTCTAGTTTTTCAAAATAATTTTTCCATTGTATGAGTCCTGTAGTAGCCCAATCTTGGTCTACATTTTCCTTAGTGGCATGGATGCATTGGCTAATTAAATCTGAAAAATGGTTGTATTCTTTTTTTAATCTTTTTATTTTAAAATAATTTCTTATTTTCTTTCCAAAAAGAAGAAAAATGAGTACCAAAATGATCAATAAAACAGCTAAAATAATCCAGAATAATGGATAGTTAAACAGCTCTTTGACTGGATTGTATTTTGTATTTTGTATCAACTTTGAAGTATCACTTACCTGGCGTAAGGGTACTAGTTCCTTAAAAAAAATGGAGTCAAGGGGTGTGGTCAAAACAATAGAATCATTGGGTTGAATGACAAAAATTGGTAATTGTAATTTTTGAATGAGATCAATTTCAAAGGACAGAAAGCCGTAAACTGCCGAATCAAAAGCATTATCGTTTATTAGTTTAGTCTCAATAAAGAATTTATCAAAATATTCGAACGGGCTGAAATTATAGTTACTATCAGCAAAAAGAAGTTCGATTTCCTTGGGATATTCTGCCGTTATCCAGTAATGTATAGTGTTTCCCAATTGAAAACTGTCCTCAATGAAACCTCCTTTGATTTTAATTTCTTGTCCAAATACTAAAATGGAGCAAAGTAAAAATGATGAGATGAACAAAGAACGTTTATCGGGCACTTTGTGATGATTTTTTTTTGTTTCTTTCAATAAATAATTTGATTAACTTCGGAACATAATCCTCTTCGGTTGAAATACGGGTGTAATTGGCATCATTTCGAGCACAAAAACGCTCTAAATCTACAGTATTTACAAGATGATTTTGATCCATCATTTTTCTAAATTTAGAAGATGAACTGTTAACCCATATATTTTGCTGGGATTCATTTTCATATAGTGGAATGATACCTACTTTGGGAAATTGAAATTCTCTTGGATGAAAGAGGTGAATTACGATGAGGTCATGCTTATGTGACATTCCTTTGAGGCTACGTAGGTAGCCTTGATCTATAAAATCTGAGATGATGAAAATGACACTTCTTCTTTTAAGAATGTTGAGTATATATTTGATGGCTGAATTAAGATCAGTTTTTTTTGATTTTGGAACAAGCTTGAACAATGAATTGATGATCTCATAAGAATGTTTAATACCTTTAGACGGCTTGATGTAACTTTCTACTTTATCAGAATAGCACATTAGACCTACTTGGCTATTTTCTTTAATTGCAGAGATAGACAGCAAGGCTGTCAATTCTTTTCCTATATTTATTTTTTTCTTTCCTTTTTTACCAATTTGCTGAGAAGCAGATACGTCTAATATAAAAAAGACAGTTTGCTCTTTTTCCTCCTTAAAAGTTTTCAAAAAAGTTCCTTGGCCCTTTGCGGTTACATTCCAGTCGATTGATCTTATATCATCGCCGTATTGATAAGTCCTTATATCATCAAATTCCAGGCCTGATCCTTTAAATATTGATTTAAAATCACCTTGCATTTGAGAGTTGATAGCTTTTCGCACTCTTATCTCATATTTTCGCAATTTGTTGAGGATTTCCTTCACATACTCTATTTTAGTGGCAAAACATGTAAATTATTTTTAATCTAATGCGGTATTTTTTTTATTTCATTATCTGCATCAACGTAGGATGTAATTACTCTGATTCTCCCCCTGATCCACTACTTAATCAATATGTCATGAGCAATATCTTAATTGATATTCATCTTTTGGAGGCAAAAATAAATACTCTAGGAAAAAAAGGAGATACTTCTTTTCAAATTTATGATCATTTTGAAAAATTAATTTTAGAAAAACATGGTGTAGATTCTTTAGTTTTTGCACAAAATCTAGCTTACTATATTAAACATCCCCGAATACTCGAAAATGTTTACACGAATATTATAGACACTCTTGTATTACGGGAGAGCACAATTAAAAATAAATAGTGCATAATTATCCATATCAAATTGAACAAAATTTAGAGGTTGATCAGATACGAAATTTGATTAAAGGCTATTGTCAAATGCCAGTTTCTAGAACAATGGTAGATTCAGCATCATTTTCAGTAAATTTCGATGAGATCAAACAACGTCTTATGTATACCTCTGACTACATTAAAATCATTGAAAATGAGGAGAAGTATCCAAAAGGCAGCCTAGAAGATTTAGAACCACTATTGATAAAAATAAAACTGAATGGGAGTTATTTGGTAGCGGATGATTTTCTTATTCTGAGTAAAGGCAATCGAATTTTAGGTCAATGGCAGCAATTTTTATCTAAAAACAAAGATTCCTATGTGTGGTTGGTTCAACTTATTACTGATTTCCAAATAGATCAGTCTTTGTCAGATAAGATAGATGAAGTTATCGATGAGCGTGGAGAGGTTCGAGATAGTGCCAGCCCATCACTCCGGAAAATCCGTCGAGAAATCATAAAATCTGAAGCGAAAGCACGTAAATCCATTAAACATATATTTGACCAAGTTAAGAAAGATCAATTAACTGACGGTAGTGGAGAAATCACTATCAGAGAAGGAAGATTAGTGATTCCTGTTAAAGCGGAATTCAAACGGAGGGTATCAGGATTTGTCCATGATGAATCATCTACCGGGAATACAGTTTTCATGGAACCCACTCAAGTTCTTGAACTAAACAATTTAGTTCGTGAGCTCGGCTACCAAGAGAAGCGCGAGGTAGTTAGAATATTGATTCAATTGAGTGAACGTGTCAGAATGAATATACATGAGCTTGAAAAAGGAGCAGATTTTCTGTCCAAATTAGATTTTGTAAGGGCTAAAGCTAAGTTTGCCCATCAATTCGAAGCCTGTATTCCAATAATAAAAAAAACGCCAGGTGTAGAATTAATTAACGCCGTCCATCCATTACTCTGGAAGGTTAACAATGAACAGCAGAAATCTGTAGTACCTTTGAATCTCCATTTGTCTCATCAAGAGTATAGGTTTTTAATTATCTCTGGCCCTAATGCAGGAGGTAAGTCTGTAGCCATGAAGACGGTAGGTTTATTACAATATATGCTCCAATGTGGGTTTCCTATTACTGTAGATCCGGCCTCTTCTTTTGGAGTATTTAATCAAATATTTATTGATATTGGAGATTCGCAGTCTCTAGAAAATGACTTAAGTACTTATAGTAGTCGACTTAAAGCTATAAAATATTTCAGTGAGAATGCAGACCGAAAAACATTGTTATTGATTGATGAATTTGGTACTGGTACAGAACCTCAATTTGGAGGAGCTATTGCAGAGTCTCTACTTAATAGGTTGGTTCATCAAAAGTCGTATGGTGTGATTACAACACATTATGCCAACATAAAAAAATATGCTAATCATGCCAAGGGCATGATAAATGGGGCTATGCGTTATGATACTGATAAATTAGTTCCACTCTATGAATTGGAAATAGGTAAACCAGGGAGCTCTTTTGCTTTGGAAATTGCCCGAAAAATTGGATTAAATGTTGATCTAATTTCATATGCTAAAAGTAAAATAGGGGTCAGTCAGGTAGATTATGATAAAATGCTAACCGAGCTACAGAATGATAAGGCAAAATATGAGAAGCTCAACAAGGATCTCACTGAAAAAGAGTACCATGTGATTAAGTTACGTAAGGATTATTTGTCCTTGAAAAAGATGTTAGAGTCAGATAAAAAGCGCATAATGCAAGAGTCAAAAATAGAGGCTAGTCGGATTTTAGAGGGAGTTAATAAAGAAATAGAGCGTGTGATAAGGAATATTAGAGAGTCAAATGCAAGTAAAGAAATAATCTTGGCAGGTAAGAAGAGTATTGCTGATTTGAAATTACGAATGACAATCAAAAAAGAGAAAAGTAATTCTAAATCAGCCAAATTAGAGGTTGGAGATCAAGTGCGTATTAAAAATCATGAGGGAGTAGGCACTTTACAGAATATTAAAGGAAGAAAAGGTCAAGTCATTTTTGGATCTTTGACCTCTTTTGTTCGATTGGATCGATTGGAGAGGGTTTCAGACATTATTGGAAATACAACTCAGAAAAAAAGAGGTATTGGAGGTCTTGATTTAGCACAAAGACAAAAGTCTTTCAAAAGTGAACTCGATGTTCGGGGAAAGAGACCTGAGGAAGTATTAACTATTTTGGATGCCTTTATGGATGATGCCATTGTTTTGGGAAATGTAAATTTGAAAATTATTCATGGAAAAGGTCATGGAGTGCTTAGAGGAATTATTAGAACCCATCTTAAAACGTACCGAAATATTGAATCGATAAATGACGAGCACGTTGAGCGCGGTGGAACTGGCATTACTTTAATAACTTTGAAGTGATAGAGATGGTGGTATTTCATGGGGTGTTGAGGTGAGAAATCGTTGACTTTAAATTAGGATACAAAAGCAGTGTCCATAATATCATTATTCGACAAGAGCTTTTGGTCAAGATTGTTGAAATAAAATTTGTGTATTTACTCCTAGGGTGTGGTGACTCTAGTAGTTTTTTTTGTACTTTTATGATATGAAAGTTCTAATTATTCCAACTTTTCTGTTAATATCCTTATCCTGTTTTTCGCAAATTAGAACAGTTGAAGCTACAATTATAGAAGATGAATTTACTGGTGAAAAGTATACAGAGACTGATCTTTGGAATCGATTTGCAACGAGTACAAATGGTACTTACCTTGCTGCCTATTTCCAAAATAATGATAAGGGAGCAGTTCAATTGCGTGTCAGGTGGAATAAAAATCTTGGATGTTTGATACAATATGAGAGTACGTTAGGAGTGAAATTAAGTAATGGCACTATTGTAGAATTTCTCTATATCGATAAAACTTTTTGTGATGATTGGGAAGCCGTCGTCTTTGCACCATTAGCAAAAAAAAAGAATGGAATACTTGAAAATTTACAAACTTATGATTGGGAAATGATACGAATTACAGCGGATTCAAAAAAAACAGATTTTAAACCAAACCCTTTTGGACCTTATCCATTAAGCGATTATAAATTTCCTGAACAATTTTTTAGACTACATATTTCAGCCATAATAGCCAAACAATAAAATATTAAGAACCACAAGCCTCACATTCAAGATCATTAATGTCGCAACCCATTATGCTATATTCTATGGAGATAACTTAAGTGATGTTGAGTTAACAACGGATAAGATAAGAGCACCCAAGGCATTTATTGAAATGATTGAAAATTGAGGGAAGTTGAGATTTTGAATAGCTTTATGGTTAGCGCTTTAATGATTTGTGAGTAAAAAAACATTTAAATTTAGTAGAGCACTAACTTCAAGGTTAACTTTTTAACTTAACGGTCGTAGAAAATAATATTAACTAATATTTTGTGATTTTTTATAAAATCCTACTAAATGATCTGATGATATCTGATATTTGTGTAGTGATGTTTTTGGCTGTCAAATAAACGAAATAGCTGTATATATAAAGAATGAATCATGCTATTGATTGGTGATGTAGGAGGTACTCAGACTGAATGGATGGTGTTGGAAAATGGAGTTTCTAAAAGATTCAAAACTATTGGAGTGAACTTGGTTCATGAAAAATTCAGTGAATTTTTGAAAAAAGTTAAAAATAATCTTAAATCGTATAGTCGGGCAGATCAGGTAAACTTGTATTGTGCAGGTCTATTAGATGTTCCAAGTCAGAGAAAAAACGTACTGAATGAGGTTAAAAAGAGTTTTCCAAAGGCAAAAATATCTATTGAGAATGATTTATTGGGAGCCGCAAGGGGAGCTTTTCAAACTGACTCAGGTTGGATTGGTATTTTAGGTACAGGTTCCAATTTTGCCTATTACAATGGGAAGGTGATCACCCAGAGGTTACCCTCTCTTGGTTATATATTAGGTGATGAAGGAAGTGGTGCTGCTTTTGGAAAAAAGATTTTGGTAGATTTCGCACGTCAAAAATTACCTTCAGATTTAGAATACGAATTCCGAAAGGCTTATAAACTCGATGAAGCTACCTTGATTAGCAAGGTTTATGGCTATGCAGATTCCAAGGCTTTTTTGGCAAGTTTCAGTTTCTTTTTGCATACGCATTTGGATCATCCTTATTGTCACCAATTGGTATATCAGGCATTTTTAGATCATTTCAAAGTGATTATTGGGAATTATGATCCAGGTATCTTAGTCAGTTATACGGGATCAATTGCTTATAAATTTAGCACTATTCTTGAAGCAGCAGCGGCATCCATGGGAGTCGATATTAAGTCCATAGTGCAAACACCTATTGAAGGATTAGCAAATTATCATAAATTGAAGTAAAATATTTATTTAAATGTCCATTACAGAGTCATCCTCTTCTTATCAAAATTTAGAAAAATTAGCTTTAGGTGAAATTCTTTTTGGTATTAATAAAGAGGATCAAAAAGTCGCCATTGCTGTATCGAAAAAATTACATCAGATTGAAAGACTCATTGAACAAGTCGTTCTGAGAATGAGATCAGGTGGTAGAATTTTTTATATTGGCGCTGGAACCAGTGGTCGTTTAGGAATCCTTGATGCATCAGAATGTCCAACTACATTTGGTGTGAATCATGATATGGTAATCGGTATTATAGCTGGTGGTGATGGAGCTATTAGAAAAGCAGTCGAGTTTGCAGAGGATGACGATCAGCAGGCTTGGAAGGATTTGAGTCAATATTATCCAACAACTCAGGATACTTTAATTGGATTGGCAGCCTCAGGTACGACTCCTTACGTAAAAGGTGGAATATTGGAAGCTAGAAATCATGGATTATTAACCGGATGTATCGTCTGTAATCCTGACAGTATCTTAGCGCAGAACGTAGCATTTCCCATTGAGATTGTAATGGGTCCAGAATACTTAACAGGAAGCACTCGGATGAAAGCAGGTACTGCGCAGAAGCTGGTGCTCAATATGATTAGTACATCGGTTATGATTCAGATGGGAAGGGTAAAAGGAAATAAAATGGTAGATATGCAATTAGGTAACAAGAAGTTGATAGATCGCGGTATAAAAATAATCATGATGGAGACTGATTTAGATCAATCAGCAGCATTATCACTACTTAATATTTATGGTTCTGTACGAAAGGCTATAGATGCGCATAATAAAAATTGAGATACAATTATAGGTTTATTTAAATGCATCAAATAGAACCTTTTTACAATTGGCTTAAGCACTATGATTCAAGTGCAGACGAAAAATCTCCTTTTTTTGGAAAAATTTATAGTTATGATTGCTATTCTGAGAAAATTTATGGTTACTACATTGATCCTTCATGGGATTATTTTGGCTCTGAAACTCTTTATTTAAAATTATTATTTTGCGATTATGAGGAAAGATATGTGGTAATAGAGTTTATTGGAGAATGGAACGACGCTATAACCAATGACATTATGCTACTCAAAAGGAACATTATTGATGTGTTACTTATTGAAGGAATCAATAAGTTCATTTTGATAGGAGAAAATGTCCTTAACTTTCATGGCAGTGATGACAGCTATTATGAAGAATGGCTTGAAGAAGTTGAAGAGGGTTGGATTGCTTGTGTGAGTTTCCCAGATTTTTTAAGGGAAGAAATGGCTAAATACAATCTAGATGCTTTTTTGAATATGGGGGGAACTTTGGAGATTAAAAAATGGAGAACCTTATCACCCGGTACCTTTTATTCATTAATTTCTAATCTTATCAGAAGAAGATTGTCATCTTAAAGGAGAAATTTTCTTGACTGAGGAGATCTTAGAAATAAGGTATTTTTTGTCGCTATTTATTTGAAGGCAAAGGACTCTGGTTCTTTTTAGCTGAATATATTGATAGGAAGCTCCATTTAATAAGAATTGATCTCCAACCCGGAGTGTTTGGAGAAGGCAGGTATCGTTTCGGCGGTCATACTTATTAAGTAAGGTAAATAGATTTGGATCAGAGCAACTTGAAGCTTTAGGGTTTAGCATGTAATGAGCTAATCTTTTAAGGAGCAGATCGGGAAAAACTTGTGGGTTGAGAATCGGTAATGAAACTATTTTGAAAGTATTTTTCCATTCCTTGCCGTGAGGGGTAACTCTATTTTTATGTTTTTGATAAGTGATTAAATGTGCTACTTCATGTAAATAAGTGATAAGAAATGCATATTGATTCAAGTCATTATTAATGGTGATAATGTGTTTTTCTTGAGTGGGTTCAAATTTATAATCACCATATTTTGTTTTTCTGCTTTTTTTGATTTTAAATTCAAAGCCATGTTGAAGGTAAAGTTTCAAGCAATATTGGGCGGCATTTAATGGTACAAAACGCTGAAAAACGGCTAGATAATCTTTTTTCAATTAATGCTTTCCTTATTTAACTTATCAAAATACTAAGCTAATAAGAGGCTACCAAAATAAAGTCCTGATTATTAAGAAAGTTAAATTATTGATCAAGAGTCTTTATTCATTTTTCTTTTTTTGTGGCCCAATATTCAATCTCTTTCTCTACCTATCATTAATTAATCTTTGAATGATATTAAGATTATTATTTTAACCTGAAGATTACTTTGATCGGGACACCTTCAAAATTAAAGTGACTTCTGATTTTATTGATTAAAAATCGTTCGTATGATTCACTTATTCCTTTGGGATAACTGCAGAAAAAGGCAAAAACTATAGAATGGGTAGGTAACTGTGTTATATATTTAATGCCTATGTTCTTTCCTCTAATTACCGGGGGGGGATTACTTTCAATTTCTTTCAACATAATTTCATTGAGCTTCGACGTAGAAATTTTAGTTGTTTTATTGTCATAAACAGTCAATGATTTTTCAATAACCTTGAAAATACGTTGTTTTTCTATTACACTAGCAAAAATGATCGGTATATAGGAGAGCGGGCCAAGTTTGATTTTGATTTTTTGCTCCAATTTTACGGCGGTGTTGGTTTCTTTATCGATCAAATCCCATTTATTGATCATGATGACACCACCTTTTTTATACTTATTCACCAAAGCGATAATGTTTATGTCTTGCGCTTCTAGTCCTCGTTCTGCATCAATCATAATGATACATACATCACTGGCCTGCAAAGCTTGAATAGCCCGTAAAACTGAATAAAATTCAATGTCTTCTTTTACCTTAGCCTTTTTTCTTATACCTGCCGTATCTGTCAATATAAAATCCTTTCCAAACAGATTATATCTAGTGTTGATGGCATCTCTGGTGGTACCAGGGATATCAGTGACGATGGTTCGCTCTTCACCTAATAGAGCATTTATAAAAGAGGACTTACCCGCATTAGGACGGCCCAAAATAGCAATTTTTGGAAGTCCATTATCATATTCTACGTCATCGTCGTCCAATTCTTTGACCACCTCATCTAGTAAATCTCCAGTACCCCATCCATTGGAAGAGGCTACGGGAAATAATCTATCGGTTAGGCCCAAGGAAAAAAATTCTGTGGATTCATCAATTTTTTTTTGATTATCTGCCTTATTGGTTACTACAAATAGTGGTTTGTTAATTTCTCTTAATATCTGCGCAAATTCCTCATCTAAACTGTGTAATCCTGTATGACAGTCTACCAAAAATAAAATTACGCTGGCCTCCATTAAAGCTTGCTGTACTTGTTCACGAATAGCACCCTCAAAGGTATCCTTAGATGCTTTTACGTAACCACCTGTGTCGATGACAGTAAAGCTTTTACCATTCCATTCACAAACTCCATAATGTCTATCTCTGGTAACGCCGGACTCATCGTCCATTATGGCTTGTTTACGTTCGATTAAACGATTGAAAAGGGTAGATTTACCTACATTGGGTCTACCTACAATTGCCACTATATTTGCCATATATTTAAGTCAATAGTTTTGTCTAAGCCTTCAACGTTGATAACCAAATTTCTTTAACGATTTCTCTTTTTTGCGCCAGTCTTTTTCAACTTTCACATAAGTTTTTAAGTGGACTTTTTTTTGAAAAAAAGTTTCGATTTCCACTCGGGATTCAATACCTACTTTTTTGAGACTGGCACCACTCTTACCAATAATTATTCCTTTTTGGCTACTCCGCTCCACATATATTATGGCGCGGATACGCAAGATATCTTTAGTTTCCTTGAATTCCTCTATTTCTACCTCACAACTGTATGGCACCTCTTTTTTATAATTTAAAAAAATCTTCTCTCTTATAATTTCAGAAGTAACAAATCGCTCAGATTTATCTGTAATTTGATCTTCAGGAAAGTAGGGTGGATGATAAGGTAAGGCTAACTTAATGGCTTCGTAAAGTTCATCAATATTTACTTTTGTTAAAGCTGAAATTGGAAAAATCTGTGCTTTAGGAAATAATTCTTTCCAGTAATTCACTTTATCTATTATTTGCGATCCTTTGGCTTGATCAGTCTTATTAATTATTAAAATTTTCGGAGCTTGATTTTTGAAGATATGCTGAACATTTTTATTATTATCAAACTTTTCACCAAGTTCTACCATATACAAGATTAAATCAGCATCTTCCAATGATGCTTTGACAAAGCGCATCATGCTTTCTTGAAGTTTGTATTGTGGATCAATAACTCCAGGGGTGTCACTAAAGATAATTTGAGAATCAGGTTTAGAAAGAATTCCAAAAATCCGGTGACGGGTCGTTTGGGCTTTTGATGTCATGATGGAAAGCCGCTCTCCGACCAAGGCGTTCATTAAAGTTGATTTACCTACGTTAGGTTTACCCAAAATACTTACAAAACCCGCTTTAAAGTCCGTTATTTTTGCGTCCATTTGATGCCTTACAAATTTTTTTCATCTAGCAATACCTAGTGATACAAAGATACTTTTTATTGTTCCTTAGAATAGTTATTGATAATTGAATTTTAATATACGCATGCTATTAACTTTATAGTAGATTAATGTTTTGTACAATAGATAAAGGTCATATTCGTTTCAATAAGGAATTTATCGCTTTTATAGAGTATTGATGATAAATATGTGGTTACCTCTTGTTTATTGAAAATAGCTTACTATTTTTGTTCAATATCGCGGGATGGAGCAGTTGGTAGCTCGTCGGGCTCATAACCCGAAGGTCGCTAGTTCGAGTCTAGCTCCCGCTACTGAAACAATAAAACGGTTATACTTTTATAAAAGTGTAGCCGTTTTTTAATTAAAAGACTTTCCCAAAAATAAAATACATATTACCCTTCGTCAATTATTAAAATAAATATTCAATATACTTTTGAATTCTTAGAGGTTATTGATAAAATGGCACACTTGTTGAAATGATGTAAAAATTTAAAAGGAGTTTCCAAGCACAAAAAAAATTATAAAATGAAGAAATTTAGTTCTTATATCTTAGTTTTAGCATTCATCCTTGCCAGTTGTGGTCAAGAGGATGAGTGTGATTTTTCTAAGACTAATTCAGCGCCGGTAATTACTAATAATAGTGATGAGTACATCATTATGAAAGAAAATCAAACATATACATTTACCGTTAATGCCAATGATGAGGACGGAGATGACTTATACTTCGATATAAACGGTAAAGAGGATGGAGGCGAATTTACAAGTGAAAGCACATTTTTTAATGCTACATCCTTAATAACTATTGATAAATGGACAGGCGTGGTTACTTTTAATGAAGCCCCTGATTACGAAAATCCCCAGGATATTGATAGTGACAATATATACAGAATCACAATTACTGTTGAGGATGGGGATGAACACTACTGCAGTGTAAATGGTATGTTAAGTGCAACCTAGACGTTTGCGATAAAAGTAATAAAAGACACTTCAAATTAAGGGTGCTCTTTTTGTAAAACAATGGTTTAGAACATAAATGATTAACTTAAAAAATATTGAGACCATTATTTTCGACTTGGGAGGGGTTATCATTGACTTAGATTTAAAAAGCGTTACTGATCAATTCCAAAGATATTCGGATAAGACAGCAAAGGATATTATCTGCTTAATTTCTCAATCTCAAGATTTGATCGATTATGAAATAGGAAAGATGTCAGATTCGGATTTTTGCCAAGCAGTCAATAAATTATTGCAAACCGAATTGTCTCAAGCTTCCTTTGAGACTATTTGGAATTCTTTTTTGGGTAATATAAAGCAAGATAAACTAAATTTAATGCTAGCATTAAAAGATCGATTTAATCTATTGATTTTAAGTAATACTAACGCAATCCACCAAAGATCATTTGACCAACGTGTAGGGGAACTGATTCCCTCAAGGATCATGAGTGACATGGTACATTCAGCCTATTACTCACATGCATTGGGACTCAGAAAGCCAGATCCTAATATTTACGAAAGGGTTATAGACTTGCAAAATTTAAATCCTACAAGAACCTTATTTTTTGATGATCGTCACGAAAACATAAATATGGCTCAACACTTTGGAATACAAGCTATTAAGATAGAGTACTCCGATCAGATTCTAGATCTCTTGAGATGAAAAAACAAAAGACGATAAAGACAATATTGATGCATATTGTGCTTTTTATAATTACTGTAATTGCCACTACAATAGCCGGGGCAGAGTGGATGTATGGTCGGTGGCTTTTTAGTGGTGAATATTCCTTAACTCAAGACGAGCTTTGGAATGGTCTATCTTTTTCTATCCCTTTCTTGTGTATTCTTAGCGTTCATGAGATGGGACATTACGTAGTAGCTCGAATGAATCAGATTAAGGTTACCCTGCCTTATTACATACCCATGTGGCTGGGTTTTATTCCCGGAATGCCCTCATTTGGTACTATGGGAGCATTTATCCGTATTAAAGCAGTAATTCAAAGTCGTCGGGAATATTTTGACGTTGGAGTGGCGGGACCCATTGCCGGATTTATTATAGCACTTATAGTTCTGTGGTATGGTTTTAGTCACTTACCGCCGGCTGAATACATCTTTGAAATTCATCCAGAGTACGAAGTTTACGGGCTGGATTATGCTGATCATGTTTATGAAGCTGAAGGGATGGCTTTTCAGTTGGGTGAAAATCTCATTTTTTGGTTTTTTAAGAATTTTGTTGCCGACCCAACTTTGCTACCACATCCCAATGAAATGATCCATTATCCCTATATTTTGGCGGGCTATTTGGCTTTGTTCTTTACAGCACTCAATTTATTGCCCATTGGTCAATTGGATGGAGGGCATGTTGTTTTTGGATTGTTTGGTTCCAAATTAGCCCAAAGAATCAATCAAGTTTTTTATACACTTTTTCTATTTTATGCCGGATTAGGCTGGATTTCACCAGATCTCCTAACAGATGTCTCACTTGAGAGTGTTTTTACCTTTATTGCCTATGTTGGAATTTATATTTATTTCGTCTATTTGGCAGTGGTATCGATGATTCCAGAAGCAAGAGATCGCTGGTTTTTTGCCGTAATACTGTTTTCGATACAGTATACAGTGACTAGTTTTTCAAATCTTGTGGGTTATGATGGATGGTTACTTTTTGTATTTTTAATCGGTCGATTTTTAGGAGTTTACCATCCCAAAGCAGTTGATGATAAACCTTTAGATGAAAAGAGGAATGCCATTGGTTGGGTGGCAATATTGATTTTCCTTTTGTGTTTCAGTCCACAACCTTTCTCATTAAGTTAGTATTGAAGTTTATAACCTAATACACTACATGGTGCTGTTAATGTATATGAAACTGATACAATTTAGAATTGTTGCAATTATTTTTTTTTATGATATAAGGTGGCTTTTATCGATTTATAGCCTCTAAAATCATTTCTTCCCGAAACATAAATACCTTCCTGATACAGCTCATCTTTAAAGATTTTTGGATCAATGGCTTCTTTTGGATCTGAAGATAATTCGACCAAGTTACCCGAGGGATCACGAATAAACATTTGAATGGCTCCATCGGGAAGCCTTCTTACTTTGCCCCAAGGTTGGATATCAATGACTCCTAGGGATTTCATCCTGAAAAATAGGGCATTAATATCATCTACTTGCATACAAATATGACCTCGGAAAGAATAAGTATCTTCCCATTCGGTCAAATGTAACTGTTGTTCATCATTGAATTTAAAAAAAGCTGTTGGGTAGTCAAATAAAAAAGCAGGTAGTGGCTCTAATCCTAACTCATTTTCATAAAAGAGACAAGCGGATTTTAAGTCTTTTACAACTAAGGCGACATGATTAATTTTTAAGGCTTTGGCCATAATAGTTATGATTTGAGTTTACTTAAAACAGTGGAAATTTTCAATATAAAGGTACGTTTCTCACCTTAATTTAAAGATTTTTGATATTTACCGGGTTTGATAAAGACAACTCTTACGAGAGAATTTTTTTTAGGAAATGAATTGAATTCTCTGATAACATGTGATAAAAAGACTCTGTGACTGCTGAACTACCATGATCCTCCAGAAATTTTTTTTGTTCGGAACTTAAATTTTTGGGTTGGTGATCAATAGAGTTTGGATAAGGATTTGCAGGAGTTCGATCTAAGGATGGACAAAATTCAACCGATAGTACACGGTTGTAATTTATACTCTTCAAGGCATCTAAAATATCAGTCCAAGGCAGATGTCCCATTCCAGGTGACAATCGATTGTTGTCTGCTACATGAAAACCTACCAAACGATCTTTACTGTTTATAATTGAATCCACAATATTTATTTCCTCGATATTCATATGAAAGGTATCTAGACACACTCCACAATTGGGACCTACCTCTTCAGCTAAAGCCAGTGCTTGATCACTCCGATTGATAAAATAGGTCTCAAAGCGATTGATGGGTTCAATACCTATGGAAATACCAAGATTTTCTGAATATTCATAAATTTCTTGCAGCCCCTCTACTGCCAAGAACCATTCATCTTCGGGTTTACCCTCGGGTACTATTTTGCCGACGGTTGCCGGTACTACAGAGACCATTTCGCCCTCCAATCGATGAACCATTTGTATTACATCCTTTACATACTGAATAGTTTTTTTTCTTTTTGAGACATCTTTAGCCAGTAAGTTACGATCTCCGAGCATTAAAGTTACTGCTCCCCAACAGGTTAAACGATAGGATTTGAGTAACTTTAGCACATGATCAGTGTCATATAACTCAGGACTTCCTTGGATTTCAATTTTATCATAACCCAAATCTGACATACGGGTGAGGGTTGTTTCGATACTTTCGGCACGCATCCAATTATGAATTGCAATTTCCATATTACTTGGTTTAATTATAAGTTAATGTCAAATTAAGGTAAATTAAACATTTATAATAAAAATTGGAATACTTTATGTGTTAACCAAAATTATAAAAAAATCGAGCGCTTTAAAAAGAAGATTTATCAATCATTTTCCACTATTTTAGTAGGTATGGTTCAATATTTACTATGAAAAAAATATACTATTTCAGTACTTGCAGTACTTGTACTCGCATAATGAGAGATTTAGGCCCTGCCTTAGATTTATTTGAAAAAATAGACATTAAACTTCGAACCCTTGCTTTCAGTGAGATTGATCAAATGCGTGATCTGGCAGGAAGTTACGAAGCTATTTTTTCTAAAAGAGCTACAAAATATAAAGCTATAAAAGATAAGTCTTTACAAGAATCCGATTATAGAAAGCTAATCCACGACGAGTATACTTTTTTGAAACGCCCAGTATTCATCGTTGATGAACAAATTTTTATTGGTAATGGGCCTGAAAACATTCTTAACTTAAAGGCTCATTTGATTAAGGGTTAGCTAACATTAATGACTGTGCTGAAATAAATTTCTCTACGTCTTCTTTAAATTTGATGAGACTGGGTTTATGAGTGTACATCATGTGTCCAGCTTCATAGTACTTCATAATAATATTATCACGAATTTCAGGCGCCAGTCCTAAATGATTTATGGTATATTCAACGCCATAGAATATTGTAGCAATATCATAATATCCATTGAGAATGAGTACTTTCATATTGGGATCTCGCGATAGAGCTCGGGCCATATTGGGTGCTGTATTAATAGCAGCCTGTATATTCCACCTTTCATTACCTTCGTGATGCCAGTCCCATTTGAAGCCTTCTCTACGTCCAGCGGTAATTGTATATTGTAAATCTTTTTTGACACCTAGTGTATTGTAAAAGTAGTCTAAAAATCCAGTAATGTAAGCTGGAGAAATAGCGATACTTTGAGGGTCATAACTTCCAAATTGGGAGATAAGATCTTGATTGATCCCTGTATATCTTGAGTCTAATCTTCCGATGATTAGACCTTTTGATCTTAAGGCCTCTGCAAAATACTCAGATCCGGTCACTCTGAGATTGGATTTTAACCAATAATTCTCACTTAAACCCGTATACTGAGACAATTGCTCTGCCATCGATTTTTTTTCTTTTAAGGAGATTCGATCACCTTTGAAGAGGGCAGGAGCGTAGCTATTCTCCGTAAAGTTTCTTATTTCATCAATAAACTTTTCTAATATCGGTTCCTTGTTAGAAATTTGATTGTGGTACCATGCACTGGCTGCATATGTGGGGAAATGCATGACATAGGGTAAATCATCATTAGGTGGAAAAATAAGGGTTCTTAAATCAAAAACGGCGGATACCATTATAACACCATTCATTGCAATACCCAGATCGAGCATATGATCCATGATACCAGCATTTCTAAAGGTTCCATAGCTTTCACCCAAAAGAAATTTGGGAGAGTTCATCCGATTTTGTTCGATCAAATACTGAGTAATGAATAAACTGATAGTTTTAATATCTTGATCAACACCCCAAAATTCATCGAATTCATGTTCTCCAATTGGAACACTTAATCCTGTACCCACAGGGTCAATCATTACCAAATCCGCAATATTTAAAATTGAGTAGTCATTATTGACAATACGATATGGAGCAGCCGGAGTGTAGTCGGGATCATTAACTACAATTCTTTTAGGTCCTAATACGCCCATATGCAACCAAAAAGAAGAGGAGCCTGGGCCTCCATTATAAGCAAAAACGATTGGGCGATTGTTTTTAGTACCCTCTTTGATGTAGCTGGTATAACCAAATAAAGCCAATGGTTCATTGTTTTCATCTCTAAGTTTGTAAGTTCCCGCCTTTGCAATTAGTCGAATCGTTTTCCCATCTATTTGAACTTGTTGGTATGAGGTAGCCATTTCAGCATTAGGTAGGTTTGAGGGAACTTCTTGCGCAACGGCCAGAGTTAAGTTCAAGGATAGGCTTAAGACCAAATAATTTTTCATTACTGAGAAAGAAAGCATAAAAAATTAGAGTGTTATAGAATCACCTACCTTCATAAGCTTTAAATCTAATTGATGTGACTTAAATAAGCTAATGGCTGATTTGTGATCAATTTTTATTTCTGGGAAGGAATCAAAATGACAGCCAATGATTTGACTGCAGTTTAAAAACTTTGCGGCATGTACTGCATCTTCTGCGTTCATTGTATAATTTCCCCCAATCGGAAGTATGGCTAAGTCAATGTTGTTAAGAGTTCCAAACAATTTTAGATCAGAATGTAGTGCCGTATCTCCTGCGATAAAAATTGTTTTATGATCTGTTTTCAGAATAAAAGAACCTGGATGCCCACCATAGCTTCCGTCAGGCATACTACTGGAATGCACTGCCTGCACATATTTCACTGATGTTTCTTTAGAAAATTCATATATTCCTCCAAAATTCAAACTATGAGAATTACTGTGTCCATTTTTGGCTAGCCAGCTTGCCACCTCTACCATGGTGATGATTTTGGCATCATTGTGGCTCAAAATTTTATCCAAATCGGCTAAATGATCTGCATGTCCATGGGTGATTAAGACATAATCTACTTTTATATCTTCCATTAAAACGTGCTGTGCCTTTGGATTGGATGAAATAAAGGGATCAACAAGTATATCAGCATCTGATTTAAATAAAAATGAATTATGACCGTAAAAAGTGATTTGCATCTATTTGGAAATTAAAGATAAATCTAGCGGTTAAAATAATACATTTAATTTAGTTTTCTGATTGTATTTTTAAAAATTGTTCAAGGTAGTATTTCTGTCTTACGATCAAGATAGTTATTAGGGTTATTGTCAGAAATATGGATCTGTGAATAAATTTTAAATCTAATTTATTACTTAAGATCAGATCTTCATTTTAATTGATCGAGGTATGCAGTGATATAATCATCCCTTTGTTTCAATTTGTATTGCATAATCCACCTGGGGTGAGGAAGAGGTATTAAGACATCAAAAAAACAGTGCTTTTTGTTTAGATAACAGAGAAAATCATAGTTTTTACCCTTTCCTATGCTATATGCTACGCTTCGATCGATGTTTAAGGATAACTGTTTTTGAATTTGGGTTACAATATATGATTCAAATAAGTTTTTATAATTAGGCAAATCATAATAATTGAGATTAACCCTATTACTTACATAACCTAATGGTGAGAGGGCAGAAAAGTAATAACTTGCATAAAAGGCTTTGGGACCTCCATAGCTGCAGATCATGTCATAAATAAATCTTGATGATATCTCAGATCTTTGATTTAGCTTATTGGAAATATTACATCTATTCAATAGCATTACAGGATCGGTAAATGGAATTCCAGTTAAACCAGCACCTAATCGACCAGGATTGATA